>ENA-ORCV01000128-ORCV01000128.1-marine-metagenome-genome-assembly--contig:-NODE-128-length-131685-cov-4.322055_pt1 | contig 131685 bp, 129 predicted proteins | sample MGYA00237779_ERZ508509 | MGnify/ENA primary metagenome ERZ508509 (study PRJEB26180, sample SAMN06268772) | marine metagenome | isolation source: Bioluminescent Bay, La Paraguera, Puerto Rico | place... | reverse complement strand
CTCGAGATGGCGACGCGGCTCGTTCTCGACATGTGCGGCGGCGAGCCGAGCGAGATCGAGCTTGCAGGCGCTATTCCGCAGACGGATAAAACGGTCCTGTTTCCGCCGTCGGAAGTCAAACGCCTCACCGGCATTGATGTCGAGCCGCAGGAAGCCGAGCGCATCCTGAAGGCGCTCGGGTTTGAGGTGGCGAAGTCCGATCCGTGGCAGGTGCGCGTTCCGAGCTGGCGGCCGGATATCGAAGGCAAGGCCGATCTCGTCGAGGAAGTCGCGCGCATTGTCGGTTTCGATCATCTGCCGACGGCGACGCTGCCGCTGACCGCCGCGGTGGAAACGCCGAAGCTCACGGTAAGTCAGGAGCGGCGGCGCCTCGCGCGCCGGGCGCTCGCCGCGCGCGGGATGGACGAGGCGGTCACCTGGTCGTTTACGGATAAAAAATACGCGGCCCTCTTCTGTGACGGCGAGAACTGGTTGAAGGCTCAGGGGCTCATTCTCGCCAACCCGATTTCGTCGGATCTCGGCGCCATGCGGCCGTCGATCCTGCCGAACCTTGTCGCCGCCATCCAGCGCAACGCCGATCGCGGGCGCGACGGGATTGCGCTGTTCGAGGTTGCGCCGGTTTATGCGAGCGACCGGCCGGAAGGGCATCTCAACGCCGCGGCCGGCGTGCGCGGGCCGGGACATGCGCGTCACTGGCAGGGGGCGAGCGCGCCTCTTGACGTGTTCGCGGCGAAGGCCGACGCGCTCGCCGCGCTCGAGGCCGCCGGCGCGCCGGTCGCCAGCCTCCAGACCACGGCGGACGCGCCCGACTGGTATCATCCCGGCAAGTCCGGCGTGTTGCGGCTCGGCCCCAACGAGCTCGCCCATTTCGGCGAAGTTCACCCGCGGGTCCTGAAGGAAATGGATGTCGATGGGCCGGTCTGCGCGTTCGAGGCGTTTCTCGACCGCATACCGGAAGGCAAGAAAAAGCCGACCAAGACAAGGCCAGCGCTCGAAGCCTTCGAGTTGTTGCCGCTGTCGCGGGATTTCGCCTTCGTGGTCGATGAGAACGTTGCGGCGGAAACGCTCCTTAAAGCAGTGCGCGGCGCTGAAAAGAAGCTCATCGCCGATGTCTCCCTGTTCGACGTCTATCAGGGCAAAGGCGTGCCGGACGGCAAGAAATCCCTGGCGGTCGAGGTCACGCTGCAGCCGCGCGAGAAAACCCTTACCGACGAAGAGATCGAGCAGGTCTCCGCGCGGATCGTCGCCCAGGTTGAAAAGGCGACCGGCGGCGCGCTGCGCGACTAGGCGCGGGGAGAGCGCCCGCCGCCGGATTTCGCCTTGCAGAACCCGGCCCGGCGAGCTATGACCCGGCCTCCCGACCGGGACCAGGGCCGCTTTAGCTCAGTTGGTAGAGCACATCATTCGTAATGATGGGGTCGCGTGTTCGAGTCACGCAAGCGGCACCATTTCATTATTTTTCCACATCCAATATCGTCCAATAAGCCAATAAAATCAGTATATTACGCTGATTTTGCGTCTGAAGCCATCCAATAGCGTCCCTTAAAATCGGGGGTATCTGGGGGTATATTTGGGGGCATGCCCCCAGCCTTCAGGATCGATACCCCCAGATGCTCAACGCTCTCAAAATCAAGAATGCGCCCCCTCGGGCAAAACCGTACAAGCTTTTTGACGGCGGCGGCCTGTTCCTCCTGATCAACCCCAAAGGCTCCAAGCTCTGGCGGCTCAAATACCGTTTTCTGGGCAAGGAAAAGGTTCTTTCCTTCGGAGCCTTTCCCGAGATCAGTTTGGTCAAGGCGCGGCGGCTCCGGGAGGAAGCGCGGGAGCTGTTGGCTGAGGACAAGGACCCCGGCGAGGCTCGGAAGGCCGCGCGCGAGCAACTCATCGCGGAGCGCGAGCGGACGTTCGAGAAGCTGACAGAAATGTATCTCGACAAGCAGGAGCGCGAGGGCCGCGCCGCTTCGACGCTCAAAAAGAACCGCTGGGTTCTCGATATGGCGGGCGAGGAGTTCGGGGCAAAGCCGGTAGCCGATATCAAAGCCCCGACAATCCTGAAGGCGCTGCGAAAAGTGGAAGCGCGTGGAACCTTTGAGACCGCGCGGCGCCTTAAGGTCATGGTCGGCTCCGTGCTTCGCTACGGCATTTCCCTTGGTTGGATTGACGCCGACCCTACGCCTGCCCTTCGCGGGGCGCTCACGCGCCCGCCGCAGAAATCTCATCCGGCTATCACCGATCCCAAAGAATTGGGCGGGCTCTTGCGGGCGATTGACGGGTTTTCCGGGCAGGCGACAACCCGCCTGGGGCTTCAGTTACTGGCGTTGCTCTATCCCCGGCCGGGTGAGCTGCGCTTTGCAGAATGGCGCGAAATTGATTTCAAAAAAGCCGTTTGGACGATCCCCGCCGAGCGTACCAAGATGCGAAAACCCCATCGCGTACCCTTGCCGAAAGCGGCGATTGCGACGCTTAAGGAGCTGAAAGCCCTGACCGGACATGGCGAGCTTTTGCTTCCCTCAATCCGCTCGGCCAAAAAACCGATCAGCGATGCGGCCTTCAACGCCGCCCTGCGGCGTATGGGCTTTACAAGCGAAGAAATGACCTCGCACGGCTTCCGGGCGACCTTTTCCACAATCGCGAACGAATCGGGCTTGTGGAATCCGGACGCCATAGAACGCGCCCTCGCTCATACGGAAAGCAACGCTGTGCGCGCCGCCTACGCTCGCAGCGAGTTCTGGGATGAGCGGGTGAAGATGGCGGACTGGTGGGCGGATGTTTTGAAGGAGCTGAGGCGAAACGATAACGACTAGTCATTTTTTGCTTTGAAATGATATTGTCGGCGAATGTCTAGAAAACGCGATAGAAAACCTCGTGATCCTCAAAAGGCTTTCTTGACACTGTTCGCTACGCTCGATGGCTGGGATGAGCGCGAAGCGGTTCTGCTTTCGTTAGGTCTTGATCCGAGAGATCCGTATAAAGATTTCGATCGAAAAAAAGTGAGGTCTCTAAAGGACATTCCTGAATTTCGAGATCGGATGTATAGGCTCGCGCGAGCGGTCGTAGCATTTGGGTGGCACGGCTATATATTGCCTAAAGACTTTGTCGTTTGGGCGAAGTCGAAAAATCTCTCTTTACCGAACGAACTTGTTGCCGCCGTCGATACTGTCAAGCCTGCCGAGACGTTTGTGTATCGCGAACAAAACCCAAATGCCATAGTAAACAAAAAGCTAGAGTTGGAGGATGCTTGGATCGAAGAAGAAAAAGACTACGAATTGAATCATCTTCGCGCTCTTTACACTGAAGATATGATTAAGGAGCGGGAAGCGAGACAAGCAGAGGAACTTAATCCCAAAACCCGCACGAGTTTATTAAAAATGGTGCTGGGTATGGCGATAGATAAATATGAATATGGATCGGGCAAAAGAATGTCCAGAACCGCGTCGGAGATTCAAAGCGCAGTAGAGCGCGCTGGTCTCACTATTGATGACGATACTGTTCGGCGTTGGTTGCGAGAGGCTGAAACCTCACTTCAAAACCCGAAATAGATTGGGGGAAAACTGATATCGGTTTTACCCATAGTTACATCGGCCCGCGCCTATAGGAATTGCAGTAATTCTCCATCGTCTATTGCGAATCATGGAGAATTGACGTGCGCTCGACCGCTTTTCCCGAAACCGGCTTTGTCCGCCTCAGCCAAATACTCGCGCCCGCCGGGCCGATCCCCGTTTCGAAATCCACCTGGTGGGCGGGCGTCAAGGAAGGCCGCTTCCCGCAGCCGCAAAAGCTCGGCCCCCGCACCACCGTCTGGCGTATCGAGGATATTCGCGCGCTCTTCGAGAAGGCGGACGCCGAATAATGGCGAAGCGCTACAATGCGCGCGCCATCAAGAAGAACCAGACCTATACCTTTGAAGAGGCCGCCGAGGCGCTTGGCGTCCATGAGCAGACGGTCAGGGCATGGGGCGGGCGAGGGCTGCGCGTCCTCAGATCGAAGACGCCGCATCTGATCCTCGGAGATGATCTTCGGCGATATCTGAGCGCCAGCGAACAACGGCGCAAGCGACCGATGGGCCCAAATGAGCTTTTTTGCCTGAAGTGCCGGGAGCCCAAGACACCGGAAGGAAATCTCGCCGATTTTTCGGCCGCCGGGCCGGGTCGCGGCTTACTGTCCGGGATTTGCCCGGACTGCGGCCGCATGTGTCAGCGCTTCGTTCGAATGGACCAGCTTGCGTTCGTCGCGCCCGATCTCGACCTCAACATTTCCGCTCACTCGGAACGCCTAAACGAACCTGAAGCGGCGGCCTGAAGGACTCACAATGACCCCCTCGATTATCACCGACAATATTCGGCTCAGTAAGCGCACGAGATGGGCGGGGGAGGGTGTCCAATCTCCAGTAATTGGGCGCCGGCCGGCGGGCATACGCGCCCTTTGAGTAACGCCCTCATTTTTTGTTCCCGCTGCGCCAATCGGGAACGATGGAGTAAATCGCCATGAGAAAAATAAACGAAGCGAACGAACGAATGAAACGCCGCTACCTTCGCTTTCTGCGTGAGGCGAACGGGCTGAGCGTCGCCAGCATCGACAAGGCCGCCGCCGCGATCCTGCAGTTCGAGAAAGCGACCGGCTTTAAGGATTTCAAACACTTTCACATCGAGCAGGCGGTGGCCTTCAAAAAGGCTCTCGGCAAGATGAAAAGCGCGGCGACCGGTAAACCGCTTTCCAAGGCCACGATCAGTGCGACGCTGCGGACGGTAAAAGCCTTCTTCAAATGGCTTTCGATGCAACAGGGTTATAAAACCCGAGTCCGTTTGCCGGATGTCGAATATTTCAATCTCCCCGCGAAGGACGAAGCGATTGCGCATGCTCACCGCGAAATCCCTTACCCGTCGATGGAGCAGGCGCTTCACGCGTTCCGCCAGATGCCGGACGAGAGCGATATCGAGAAGCGTGACAAGGCGCTATTCGCCTTCCTGCTGGTCACCGGCGTTCGGGACGGCGCAGCGGCCTCGCTCAGGCTCAAACACGTCGATTCGGTGGAGCGCCGCGTTGTTCAGGACGCGAGGGAGGTGATGACCAAGGCGTCGAAGACAATCTTCACGACGTTCTTTCCGGTTGACGCCGCGCTTGTCGCTTGCGTGCTCGAATGGGTCAGGTTCCTGCGAGAGGATCGGCTGTTCGGGCCGGACGATCCTCTCTTTCCCAAAACGAAGATCGGCCTGGGGGCTTCGCGGCGGTTCCAATCCCTCGGTCTCGCGCGCGAGCCCTGGTCGAATGCTTCGGCGATCCGCAAGATCGTCGGAGACGCCTTTGAGGCGGCGGGGATTCAGCGTTTCGGCCCGCACGCTTTCAGAAAGACCCTTGTTCAGCTTGGCGAGCGCATCTGTAAGACACCGGAGGAGTTCAAGGCCTGGTCCCAGAATCTCGGCCATGAACAGGTGCTGACGACTTTCACCAGCTACGGCGCCGTCAGTCGCCAGCGACAGGGAGAGATTATTCGGCGGTTTTCTGACGAGTCGCAGGATGATACTTTATAACCCTGATCTATATTTGACCTGTCATTCATTCCGGATAAACCTCGGCGCGGCGGCAGGGGCCGTTGCTTTCAACGAATAAAAAGACGGGGTGCGCATGGCGAGAGCGCCGAAAAAGAAAAAAGCGGAAAAACCGAAAGGCGGCGGCGATCTCGACTTCGCGGCGGACCTCTTCAAAGCCGCGGACAAGATGCGCGGCAATCTGGAGCCCTCGGAATACAAGCACGTCGCGCTGGGCCTTATCTTCCTGAAATACATATCCGACGCCTTCGAGGCGCAGCGCGCGAAGCTCGCCAAGGAAGAATACGCCGACCCGGAGGACCCGGAGGAATATCTCGCCGCCAATGTCTTCTGGGTGCCGAAGGAGGCCCGCTGGTCGCACCTGCGGGCGAACGCCAAGCGCCCGGAAATCGGCAAACTCATCGACGACGCCATGGAGGCCATCGAGAAAGTCCCGACCAACGAGCGGCTGAAAGGCGTCCTGCCGAAAATCTACGCCCGCCCGACGCTCAACAAGACGATGCTCGGCGAACTGGTCGATCTCTTCTCCAATATCGGCATGCATGACGCGTTCGACACGGCGCGCGATCTCTTCGGCCGTGTTTATGAATATTGCCTCTCCATGTTCGCATCGAGCGAGGGCAAGCGCGGCGGCGAGTTTTTGACGCCCCGCTCTGTTGTGCGGACCCTCGTTGAAATGCTGGAGCCCTATAAGGGCCGCGTCTACGACCCCTGCTGCGGCTCCGGCGGCATGTTCATCCAGTCGGAGAAGTTCATCGAAAATCACGGCGGGCGCGCGCTAGACATCGCCGTCTACGGGCAGGAGATAAACAACACGACCTACCGCCTCGCCATGATGAACCTCGCCGTGCACGGCATCGAGGCGGACATCCGCTGGAACAATGAGGGGACGTTCCACCGCGACGAGCACCCAGACCTCAAGGCCGATTTCATTCTCGCCAATCCGCCCTTCAATATTTCGGACTGGGGCGGTGACCGGTTGAAGGATGACGCGCGCTGGAAATTCGGAACGCCGCCTGCGGGCAACGCCAACTTCGCCTGGCTGCAGCACATCATCCATCATCTCGCCCCACGCGGTGCGGCCGGCGTCGTTCTCGCCAATGGCTCCATGTCGTCGCAGCAATCGGGCGAAGGCGAGATCAGAAAGGCGATGATCGAGGCGGACCAGGTGGACGCCATGGTCGCGCTGCCGGGGCAGCTTTTCTATTCGACGCAAATTCCGGCGTGTCTGTGGATTCTGGCGCGCGACAAGAGCGCCAACGGCTTGCGCGACCGGCGCGGCGAAATCCTCTTCATCGACGCCCGGAAGATGGGCCACATGATCGACCGCGTGCGCCGAGAATTTTCAGAAGAAGACATCGCCAAGATCGCCGGAGCCTATACAAGCTGGCGCGCTCAGGAGCCGGAAACGCCATATGTGGACGTTCCGGGATTTTGCAAGGCGGTGAAACTGGAGACAATCCGCGAGCACGGCCATGTGCTTACGCCGGGACGGTATGTTGGATCGGAAGCGGCGGACGAAGATGACGTGCCGTTCGAGGAACGGTTCACTGCTCTGAAAGAAACGCTGACGGAGCATTTTGCGGAAAGCGAAGAATTGAGCGCACTCATTCTGGCCAAGCTGGAGGGGATCGGTGCGCATGGGTGAGTGGTTTGAAGGTAAACTAGCTGACGTTTGCGCTTCAGTTGACTATGGACTTACCGCGTCAGCGAGTGACATTCCCGTTGGCCCAAAATTTCTTCGGATTACCGATATTGTTGGGAGCTCATTTGATTGGGCCCATGTGCCATTTGTCCCAGCAACAGGAAAAGATACAGAGAAGTACAAGTTATACAGTGGCGATATTGTCATCGCCCGAACCGGTGCCACAACAGGTGAAAGCCGGTATATTATCGATCCACCAAACGCCGTTTTTGCATCCTATCTGGTACGGCTCAAAATCAACGATAAGAATGATCCTCGTTTTATCGGATATTGGCTGAAGTCCCCGGCATTTAAGAATTATCTTCAGGGTGTTCTTGGTGATAAATCTGCTCAGCCTAATGCGAGCGCTTCTACAATGGCGAACGCTCCAATTCGAATACCTGCTACACGAGGTGAGCAAGTCAGAATATCGGCGATCCTCGGGTTGCTCGACGATAAGATCGAAGCGAACCGGCGGATGAACGCGACGCTGGAGGCAATGGCACAGGCGATCTTCCGCGACTGGTTCGTCGACTTTGGTCCCACCCACCGTAAACAGGAAGGTGCAACAGATCCAGTTCAAATCATGGGCGGCGTCACGCAAAACGCCGAAGACGCCGCGCGCCTTGCTGACCTCTTCCCCGACGCCTTCGGCAATGATGGTCTCCCGCAAGTATGGGAGATGGGCACATTATCTGATCTTGTAGAGCTGAACCCTAAAGAGCCGCTAAAGAAAGGAACAGTCGCTCCCTATACAGATATGGCTTCACTGCCAACCGCAGGCCCAACTACGGCAGCGCCTTTGCTTCGGGCCTTTAGTTCGGGAATGCGTTTTCGGAACGGAGATGCACTAATCGCTCGCATTACGCCATGCCTCGAAAACGGCAAGTCAGCCTATGTGGACTTTCTACCGGACGATAAATCCGTCGGCTGGGGCTCGACCGAGTTCATAGTTTTGCGCTCGAAGCCGCCAGTCCCAAGCCCATTCGCATACCTCATAGTTCGGCACCCAGAATTTCGGGAGCGCGCTATTCAGAGCATGACGGGAACATCTGGGCGACAGCGCGCACAGGCTGATACATTAGCCAACTTTCGTATCTCAAAGGCCCGACCCGAAGTTTATTCTGGGTTTGCGGACATAATTCGACCGATGTTCGAAATGATCAGAGCAAATGCGATACAAAATCAGACCCTCGCCGAAACCCGAGACTTGCTCTTGCCGCGCCTCATGTCAGGCGAAATTAGCTTCAAAGATGCTGAGGCGGCGGCATGACACCGGATAACGAACCTTATTTCCAATCGTTGCCGATATGGCCGAATTTCAGTCTGCCTAATAATGAGACCGATGACTTGTTGCCCTCATGCCGGGTGGAAAGCTGGCAACAGTTCATCGAGGTGATGCAAGACCAACAACACAACAAAGCCAATACGGAGATGGTCTATCGCGGACACCGCCGATATGATTGGCAGTTATCGTCTACACTCGCGCGGCGCTTTAGGGGCGGAGCGATCCTCAGAGAAGCCCGCGAAGAACTCAAAGAAAAATTCATCTTGGCAATGCGAGGTCGTGGACCAGACCTCAACGATGTCGATGAGCAAGAGGTCTGGGCATTCGGCCAGCATCATGGATTGCGCACCCCGCTCATTGATTGGACACGATCCCCCTTTGTCGCGTTGTTTTTTGCCTTTACGAACCCGGACCGGCCAGAAGAAAAAGACAATCCGTCACGAGCCGTATTTTGTCTGAACATGACTGCGCTCAAGCAGATCGATAACAGTCTCGTTGTAGAGCCCCGCCATAACGGAAATGCGCGCCTCGTTAATCAGGCGGGACTGTTCTCTTTGACGCCATCAGACAATGATAATTTTGTCTCTTACCTGATCAATCAGCTTGATGAAATGGGAGCGACACAAGTCGATGATGTAACTTACAAGCAGGCGACCGAGGATACGGTCAGCGAGGTTCAGGATGCAGAGCGGGCGAAAGACCTAGCCCGGTATATTTGCAAAATCCATATCCCGAACGAAGATCGCGAGGGTTGCCTTGCGATGCTTTGGAAAATGAATATCCACCACGCGAGCCTCTTTCCCGACCCGGGTGGCGCATCGGAATACTGCAACGATTGGCTGGACAGGTTTCTGTTTGAACGCGCGGAAGAGGAAAAAGCCCAGCGCGAGTTGGCGGCCAGAGAAAAGATCGACCGCGTTAGCCCAACCAAAATCCTATCGCATAGCGCCAGCCAGCAAGAGGCTGTTTTTGAACTTTTATCGGAACTCCTCAGCGGCAGTGAATTTAGCGCAGAGCGTCTTACCGAATGGGCGGAAAAAATTGATGAACATTACCGCGAAGTCGCGGTCATTGATTGGCCAAACCGGGCCTCCGCCACCGCAAGACTGCGGCTGGAGCTTTCCCGGCTCCTCTCCATATTAGGCGCTGGCGAAGTCGCAGGCGCTCTGGTTGATAAAATCGTCGCCCTATACCGCGAAAAGTATCTCGCGCAGCAGGCGTCTATGCGTGACCCGGAGCGGCCTGCAAAAAAGAAGACAACAACGAAGAAAGCGACGAAGAAAAAGACCGTTAAAATGAAGCCGAAGGGCAAGTCCACGATAAAGCGAAAGCGATAGCGTCAAGGGGAAAGCATGACCAACCAATCTCAACTGGGCCGCTTTCAGCGTGTCGACCTGCGCGACATCTGGAAAACAGAAGCGCAAGACTTCACCCCATGGCTCGCGCGAGAGGAGAACCTGTCGGAACTCGCCTCTGCGCTGAACATCGACTTGGAATTGGAAGCGCAGGAGAAATTTGTCGGCCCCTTCAGGGCGGATATTCTCTGTAAAGACACGGACGACGGTTCATGGGTGCTGGTTGAGAACCAGTTAGAGCGTACAGACCATATCCACCTTGGGCAGTTGCTTACCTATGCCGCCGGACTTCAAGCGGTCACCATCGTCTGGATCGCCTCAATATTCACTGCGGAACACCGCGCCACCCTCGACTGGCTGAACGAGATCACGGATGAGAAGTTTCGTTTTTTCGGACTGGAAGTGGAGTTATGGCGAATAAGCGACAGCCCCGCCGCGCCAAAATTCAATATCGTCTCGAAACCGAACGATTGGTCCCGCTCAGTATCGGCGGCAGCCCGGCGTATTGAAAGCGAAGCGCTCTCAGAAACAAATCTGGCTCAACTCGATTTCTGGGCCGCCTTTAACGATCAACTCGAAACCTCCCAGAGTATCATTCGCAGCAAAAAACCTCAGCCACAACACTGGATGTCTTTCAGTATAGGCCGCACCGGCTTTCTTATTGAAGGACTGCTGGACAGCCGGTCCCGTAGAATTGGCGTCCAATTGAATCTGAATGACGAAAACGCAAAGGGTTATTTTCATGCCCTGCGCGCGGAAAAGGCGGAAATAGAACAGGGGCTTGGCGTCTCGCTGGAGTGGATGGAACTCCCGGAGCGCAAGGCCTCGCGGATCGTCCTTTATCGACAAGATGTCGACCCATTAGACGCCTCGCGCCGCGAGGATTATATGAACTGGATGCAGGAAAAACTTGAACTGTTCTCTCGCGTATTCCGGCCCCGCATCCGCGACCTTGAACCGGTGGCGGACTGATCATGCGAAATTTGGACTGGAGAGCAGATATTGAAGGTGCGCTGAGTGATTTTTCAAAGGTTGCCCGCCTCGCTGGCGATGATCAAGCCGCTGTCGAGTTCCAAGTTGAATATTTGGAAGCGCCTCATCAGCCGACAGAACTCCCGACAGATACAAAGGCCGTATATTCGTTCTGGGGGGATGGGGAATGGCTGAAGATAGGAAAAGCCGGACCGAAAACAGGGCCCCGTTTTCGTTACCAACACTATAATCCGGGAAGTGCGTCAAGCACGCTTGCGGCGTCTATTGTTAGCTGCAAACAGATAAATAGCCGCCACAGTATTCCGCGAGATCAAGTTGGGGATTGGATCAAAGCAAATACGCATCGTTGCAATATCTTCATGAAGGATAGCCAACCTGACACGATGCATTCTTTGCTAGAGGTTTTTCTGCACCATCGATTGAAGCCGCGATATGAGGGCAAATCGCGTGTCTGATTTCGAATACACCCAAGAGCCGCCAAAGAATGGCGGATTTTCAGAGGACATCGTCGAAAATGCCGCGGTCGACATTATCCGCGAGCTTGGGTTTGACTTTCTTGACCCGAAACTGATTGCGCCCGACGGGGACGCGCCTGAGCGCGGCGCTTATGGCGATGTCATTCTTGAAAAGCGTCTTGAGGCGGCCGTCGCGCGCCTCAACCCGTCGATCCCCGAAGAGGCGCGCGAGGCGGCGGTCAAACAACTGCTGATATCGGAAACGCCGTCGCTGGTCGAGGAGAACCGGCGCATCCACCGACTGATGACTGACGGCGTCGATGTGGAGTTCCATGACAAGGAAGGCGTCCTCAAGGGCGACAAGGTCTGGCTTTTCGACTTTGATGATCTCGACAACAACGACTGGGCGGTGACGACGCAGTTCACGGTGATCGAGGGCCGCCATAACCGCCGCCCGGATATTGTCGTTTTCGTCAACGGGCTGCCGCTCGCGGTCATTGAGGTGAAGAACGCCGCCAGCGAGAACGCGACCATCGCGGACGCCTTCAAACAGTTGCAGACCTACAAGGAACAAATTCCGTCGCTGTTCCGCACCAACGCCGCGCTTGTCACGTCCGACGGCATGCTTGCGCGCATCGGCTCGCTCACCGCGCCGGAAGAACGTTTCATGCCCTGGCGTACGGTGACCGGCGAACCGGGGGATTTCACGCCGCACGGGCCCTATGAAATGGAAACGCTGATCAAGGGCGTTTTCGACAAGCGGCGGTTCCTGTCGCTCATTCGCGACTTCACCGTCTTCGGCGACGAGGGGAAGGGGCCTTTCAAGATCATCGCTGGCTATCACCAGTTCCATGGCGCAAGAAAAGCGCTTGATGAGGCGATTGACGCTGCGCGCCCGAAAGGCGACCGCAAGATCGGCGTCATCTGGCACACGCAAGGTTCGGGCAAAAGCCTCCTGATGGCGTTTTTCGCCGGCCTCGCCGTCAAATCGAAGGAACTCGAGAACCCGACGCTCGTTATCCTCACCGACCGCAACGATCTCGACGATCAGTTGTTCGGCACATTCAATACCTGCCGCGATCTCATCCGTCAGCGGCCGGAACAGGCCGGAGATCGCGAGGAGCTGCGAAAACTCCTCGACCGCGCCTCCGGCGGGGTGATCTTCACGACCATGCAGAAGTTCTCGCCGGAAAAAGGCGAGGAAGAATTTCCGCTGCTCACCGACCGGCGCAACGTCATTGTAATCGCCGACGAGGCGCACCGCAGCCAGTACGGCCTGGAGGCGAAATTCAACAGGAAGACCGGCGCGGTAAAATATGGCTACGCCCATTATGTGCGCCAGGCGCTCCCGAATGCGTCCTTTATCGGTTTTACCGGCACGCCCATTGAGAAGAGCGACAAGTCCACGCCGGCGATCTTCGGCCAATATATCGACGTTTACGATATCGCCCGCGCGGTTGAGGACGGCGCGACCGTGCCGATCTATTATGAAAGCCGCCTCGCGCGCATCGAACTCAACGAGGATGAGAAGCCGAAAATCGATGCTGAAATCGAGGCGATGCTTGAAGACGAAACGCTTACCGAGCAGGAAAAGCAAAAAGCGAAGTGGGCGACGGTTGAGCGACTGGTTGGCGCCGAAAAGCGCCTTAAACAAGTCGCCGCGGATTTGGTTGCGCATCTGGAGGCGCGCATCGACGCCATGGGCGGCAAGGCGATGGCGGTGTGCATGAGCCGGCGCATCTGCGTCGAGCTTTACAACAAGATCATCGCGCTGCGCCCAGACTGGCATTCCGAAGACGATGAGAAGGGCGCGGTCAAGATCGTGATGACCGGCGCGGCTTCCGATCCGCTCGACTGGCAACAGCATATCGGCAATAAGCGCCGCCGCGACATGCTCGCGGCCCGCGCGCGCAATCCGGACGATCCATTAATGCTGGTCATTGTGCGCGACATGTGGCTGACCGGGTTCGATGCGCCATGCATGCATACGATGTATGTGGACAAGCCCATGCGCGGGCACGGGCTGATGCAGGCGATTGCGCGCGTCAACCGCGTCTTCCGCGAAAAGCCCGGCGGACTTGTCGTCGATTATATCGGCATCGCCCAGAACCTCAAAAAAGCGCTTGGCGATTATACGGATTCCGACCGTGACAAGACCGGCATCGACGAAGAGACGGCGGCAGCTGAGCTAAAACGTCATTATGAAATCGTGCAGGGCATGTTTGATGGGCACAATTTCAGCTTGGCGCTTTCGGGGCCGCCCGTTCAACGCCTCAAGGCGCTCGGCGATGCCGTGGACTGGATTTGCGGGCAACAGGATAAAGAAGCCGCCAAGTGTGACGATCCGGAAGACAAGAAAAGAGCCCATCGCCGCTATCAGGATGCCGTGCTTGCTCTCACCAAAGCCTTCGCGCTTGCCGCCGCCAGTGATCTGGCGCGATCTATTCGCGATGAAGTCGGGTTCTTTCAGGCGGTGCGCGCCGCACTGGTCAAGACAACAGCGACGGGCGGCATTACGGCGAGAGAGCGCACCTTCGCCGTCGAGCAGCTCATCAACAAGGCGGTTGCGAACGCCGAGATCGTCGATATCCTAAAGGCGGCCGGCATGAAGTCGCCTGATATTTCCATCCTGTCGGACGACTTCCTTCTTGAAATCCAGAACATGGAGCGAAAAAACCTCGCTCTGGAAGCCTTGCGCAAGCTCATCAACGGCGAGATCAAGTCGCGCACGCAATCAAACGTCGTCGAGGCGAAATCCTTTTCGCGTCGGCTGGAAGAGGCGGTTGCGCGCTATCACGCCAACGCCATTTCGACGCTTGAAATGATCCAGACGCTTGTCGATCTCGCCAAGGATATCAGCGCGTCGAGAAAACGCGGTGAGGAACAGGGGTTGAGCCGAGAAGAGATCGCGTTTTATGACGCGCTCGCCGACAATGAGAGCGCCGTTGAGGCGATGGGCGACGAACGGCTTCGCGTGATCGCGCATGAACTTGTCGAGCAGCTCCGCAAGAACGTCACCGTGGACTGGCAGCATCGCGAAAGCGCGCGCGCCAAAATGCGCGTGCTCGTCCGGCGAATCCTCAAACGCTTCGGCTATCCGCCAGACCTCGAACAGGCGGCGGTGCAGACCGTGCTTGCGCAAGCGGAGTTATTGCTGAGAGAGATCGCTTGATTTGATGTCACTTCCTAAACTTGGCGCATAAGCGAACGTCATAATGAGAAATGTTTTTGATCAATACAACCAACCTGAAAACAAGGTGACGCATGCGTTTGTAACGGCGCTTAATGAGGACCGACGTCTGCTCGCCGCATTTCTACATGAAATAGTAGGGGTTCAACCGCCAAAGAAAGCAAACCGCTTAAAGGTGTGCGAACAATCTTTTCCAGGACAGCCTCAGATGGCTGAGGACGACGCAATAAGTAATGGGATACCTGATGCCTGGATCACTGATGGCGATTGTTGGTGTGTAGTGATCGAGAACAAGGTTCTGAGTGACGCATCTGCGGACCAGCTAACCCGCCATCGTGAGATAGCTAATAGATTGGGTTTTGACGAACCAAATATCTTGCTTCTTACTATTAAGCCCGCTGCTCCAGAGATAGCGCCGTTGGCAAAGGTGGTTGAATGGCGCGCCGTCTACAAATGGCTGCTAAACTTCTCAGATAATCATGTATGGGCAAAGCGAGTGTCGGATTACCTTGAAGTCATAGAGGGCCGCCTCGTCAATGAAGAACAGCTTCGGTCAGGAACAATGACGGCATTTAACGGCATAGATTTCAGCGAGGATAAACAATTTTCGTACACAGAAGCGAAAAGATTGCTCGGGCTAGCAATGACCGAGTTGCGAGCTCGAAAAGACCTAATAGCGGAAATTGGAATGAATCCACATTTGTCAGGACGCTCCGCGATTACGGGGCGTGATGCGGACTCCGTCTGGGATTTCTTGCAAACGAACGATGCAGATGAAGAACGTAATTTTACGCGCGCTCCACATCTGACGCTTGGTATTCACCGCACAAGATTATCTGCGATGGTTACCATGCCGAATGCGCTACGTCGGCCCGCTTTAAAGCGACTGGTGGGACGCGGACGGGATGGTTTTCGCGAACTCGTGCGTACGGTACTCACAAATATGAAGCCGATCATGCGTGACTGTCCCGGCATGGAGCCGCGCTTTCACGCTGTTCAAAGGCGTTATCCATCTCAGCGTTCAGTGCCATTCGAAGATGCAGTGATAAATTTTGATCTGCGGACGTGTTTCGAGGACGAAGGGCCGCCTAAAGCGCAACCACAATGGCTGGAGGCTATCTATGATTGCCTTGCAAGGAAAAAATCCAACTTTCAGACGCAAATCGGAGCATGGTTTCCGTATCGGACTTGCGATGGAATGCGAAAGCCCGAGGCGCTGGATTATGTTGCGAGAACTTGGATCGCATGTGGCCCGCTGCTAGAAGTAATTCGGGGCGAAAACCATTAAAAGAACGCTTTGATTCTGTTAAATCCGTATGGGGGTATAATTGGGGGTATCGAAAATTTTTCGATCTGAATTGCTGAAATAATACAGCAGGTTGCGTTGTTTGTTGGCTTCCCGCAAGCGCACCATAAATCATTGAAATTAAACAGAAATTTCACTCTAACTTGTCCTAATGCGTAACCCGCATTGCTGGCGCTACCACTGCGCTACCAGCGGAAACTTTTTTTTGTCACGCAATCGAACCCCAACATAGAGCCCGTTGAAGTAGGTTCGTGCGCCGGGGGTGAAATAAGCTAGGAATGCAAGAGCTGACTTTGGAGAGTAGCGGAAATGCTAGCGGAATTTCTTAAAGACGTAATTGAAATTCACAAGAGTGGCGACGCTACGGAGCATTCCTACAGACCAGCGTTTAAGAAGCTATTTGATAGCATCCATACGAAGGTCACAGCCCAAAACGAACCCAAGCGAGAAAAGGTCGGAGCGCCGGACTTCGTGTTCCGCCGGGGCGACATCGACAAGTCGCGCGTGGTGAATTTCAACGAAAACCTTTATGCGAATTTGCGTAAGCAGGCGAGCATAAGACCCCCATCGTTCCCTTCGGCGACATTTAACCCGCAAGCGGGGGAGGCTCGCGCGCATTTCACAGGCGCCTCGCCGGGCGAGGAGGCGAACGAGGTCGATGTCTTCGATTATATTTACGGCGTCGTGCACTGCTCGGCCCATCGCGAGACCTACGCGGAATTTCTGAAGATCGACTTCCCGCGCATCCCATGGCCGGAAACGCGGGACGTCTTTTGGTCTGTGCGCGAAAAAGGAGGACAGTTGCGCCGCCTACACCTCATGGAAGAGGCCGCCATCGGCGATACGCCTTATCCATTTGAAACAGTGCAGGGCGAGGAAGGGAACAACATCGTCGATAAGCCAACGTTCAAAAATTCCCGCGTTTATATCAACAGGGCGCAGTATTTCGAGAATGTCCCGAAAATCGCGTGGGGCTTTCACATTGGCGGTTATCAGCCCGCACAGAAATGGCTAAAGGACCGCAAAGGCCGCGAGCTATCCTTTGAAGACATTCGCCACTACCAGAAGATAATCAAAGTCCTCGATGAGACTGACCGGACCATGAAAACAATAGAGATGCCGCTTAATTCTGCAAAAGTAACGGACTCACTCAAGACGGACTAGAAGCACTAAAAAGAATCATCGCCTGTTCTGTCGATAAACTTCTCAATAAGGGTAGCTGTGAACTTGCACTCATTTAAGTTAGCAGTACAGACTTTGATCTCCGAAAAATCTTTTTCATCGGCGTAAAATTTGCCACGCCTTATTTCAAATACCTCTGCCAAATTTGAAGATTGCCAGTTATCTCCGACTGGCTGCTTACGTATTGCCGTTTCCTTGCAACATTTTGTATATATTACGCCGTACTCAATTACACCGCCTTCAGCTGGCTGCCAAACACAGATCACGCTACCCGAGCTAGCGGTGCGATATTTTAGATAGTAAGCCCCTACGAAAGTTGCATCTTTTTCTAATTGTTTAGCACCTATACCCCAATCCATCATTGAATTACTGAGGTCGGCCCCGCAGCTAATTGACCGCGTTTCGAGTACGCTGTCTTTTGCGTTCGCCGATGCCATAGATGTAGCAATGAATCCTAACAATACGCCCGAGATTAGCAATTTTACATTATTCATGACGCTTCCCTCTTCCTCACCGATATAGGGTACTGAAACCGTAAAGCGTCTTGGGAGTTAGTCAATAATGGGCTCTCCTAAATTAGAGTATTAGTTTTTATCTGAAATACAGCAGATGGAACAGTCTGTTATCGGCGAAAATCAGACGTTATACTTACCTATCACGGCATCCCGCCGACAAAGCCGCTTGTGTCCTCGTTCCGAACTAGCGACAGCCGCGCGCCGCTATGGCCGCAATGCGGGCGCTTGCATTTCAATTCGCGCGCGACTTCCGCAAGCGTCACGTCGCGGTGGTCCACTTTCAGGAGCAACTGCAGCGGGCTTTGCAGCCATGTATGCAGGCATTTCATGCAGGTCGCTTCAATCGCCTGACTATCGTCCAAATCCCGCAAGTGCATGTCATCAAGCCAGCTCACCAGAAATCCTCCGCTGAAGGAATGCGCGTATAGGCGATCTTGCCGCCTGCATAACCGCCGGGCGGCGGCGTCCACGGTCCAACCGAAACGACGCGCTTTCCGAATTTCCGGTTCAGGGCGTCGATACTGAAAGTGATGCGCTCCCATTTCTGCCGGTCGCGGTCATCGTTCAGGAACATATCGAGTTGGCGCCCATCGGCGGGGACGATTTCGGTAAGGGTTACGCCGACGCGAACAATTTCATGCCGCTTCGGGAGTTCGTCCGCCGCCTCATTCCATAGCGCGCCAAGCCCGGACAAAATCGCCTGATCGTCATTCACGCAGGGCAGTTCTCGCTGCCCGAACCATCCGCCCTCGCGAAGGTCCAGCCACAGCCAAAGCTTGTTGGAATAATAACGGTCCCGGCGCATGCGGCGCGCCGCCTTGGTGAGCAACAGGCGCGCAAAGCCCCGGCACTGATGAAGCTTACGCGCTTCCGGCGGCAGCACGCGGCTGTGACCATACATGCCGCGATGCGTCGGCTGCGCCTGCACGTCATAGCCGTGTAGGCCGTACCACATGCGCTCGCCATTGACGTTGCCCCACAGCGCGCGAAGCTGCTTCGGCTGGGTTTTCAAAAGATGCTCGACGGTCCAGATACCGGCGCGGTTCAGTCGGCGTTCCAGCCGCGCGCCTATACCGGGTATGTCTTCAAACGGCAGCGGCAATAAAGGCGACGGCATATCTTGAGGCCGCCAGATCGTAACACCGTTGGGCTTGTCAATCTTGCAGGCGATTTTTGCGAGCATGCGGTTGGCGGCGAACCCGATTGAACAGGTGATGTGCGGCCCGACATTAGCGGCAATCCGCTTTTTCAACCGGGCCGCCAGGCCTTCCGGGTCCGCCATGTCTTTTGGCCCCAACCGGCAGGTCAGTTCGTCAATCGACTTCACGGTGTCGATGGGGATTTCGCAACTGATTTCGTTTAACAGCGCGTTATGTGCGCGCCGGAAAAGGTCAGGCCGTTGTGTAACCAGCACCAGATCGGGGCAAAGTTTTTTCGCTTCGGGAACGGCGATGACATTTGGAATGCCTTTCGCCTTGGCTTCCTTTGAACACGCGATGACAACGGTGTATTTCGCCTTGTCCGTCTCGAACGGGATGACGCCGACAGGGCGGCCCCGCAACGCAGGCATGGCTTGTTGCATGACGGATGCAAAGAACCCGTCAAAATCAAGATACAGCCGTTCTATGGTTTCCGGCTTGCGCACATGCGACGCCCTTAGATTGCAAGGACTTTGACGTCGGTGTCCGCTTTCCCGTCAGTCCACAGGGAGTATTCCGCGTGGACGTGCCGTATTTCTACATGTTGCACGTCGAATGGATCGCCGTCTGGTCCAACATAGGTCACGACCGGCAAGTCAGGCGGGTATTTTTCGAGTTCAGCGATAAGTTCGGCAATAGTCACGGCTACGTCCTTTCTTCCAGTCAAAGGACCGCCCGTTCCCCAATATCCTCACCGCCCGGTGGACCGGGATCAAACGCCTCTGAGGGCGGCGAGTCAATCACTTGTTTTTGACTGCGCTGTGGGCTGTAAATGTCTCGATGTGCAACCGCTACGCAAACCGGGGTTCCATTGCCGAAATCAAGCGCTTGGCTGCATTGATGGATTACGACCTTGCGCCGACCGCCGCGACGGCGAATTACGGCGGCCAAGCGGACATTTTCCCCGATCAGGATGCGCCGGTCTTGCGCCCGAAGGGTAAGGGCAAGCTCGAACTCGCAATGTTGCGGTGGGGCTTCCCGCCTATACCCGGCCAGAAAGCGCCGATCACAAATATCAGAAACCTCAAAAGCAAATGGTGGCGCGACGTAAACCGCGAGTGGATGACGGAATCAAAATATCGTTGCCTTGTTCCGTTTACTGAATTTGCCGAACCAGTGCGCGAATCAACGTGGTTTAAGATCAAGGGACATGAAATTGCATTCTTCGCCGGTGTCTGGCGCCCTTGGCGCGGCGAACGGCTTAAAGAACAACCGGGAAAGAAAAGGCGCGCCCGCGAGGAGGATGATTGGGAACTTTATGCGTTCTTTACGACTGAGGCCAATGATATTGTGCGTCCCGTACATGAAAAGGCGATGCCGGTGATACTTACAGAGCCTGACGAATGTAAAGAATGGCTTAGCGGTGGCGAGGAAAGTTTGCGGCTGCAACGCCCTTTTGACGCCGAGAAAATGGACGCGAGACGATGAGTCGTCTGTATGCAGTTTTTATAGTTAATTAAATCCATAGTGCGTACTGACCCACGTTAGTTTGCCGTAAGTATCATTTTAGCCGCTCTGCGACCTTGCACCAAATATGATTCCTAAGCCATGCCGGAACTCGGGACGTACCTAGCTGAAGACGCCTACAGGCTACTAAGGCGTGGGCTTTGTCGCCGTGCTTCTGGATCAGATATGCCGCCCACCAATCCGCGATGGCGTAGATGCGGCGGCGGCGCTCAACGCGAGTTGCCGGGTCGAAGTGGCGTATCAAGTCTGTAAGTGTGGCCATTTGCAGAGTATGTGTTCAAAGTCTGAACATCATATTATAGTGGAATGAGTTATCTCTATGAATAAAATCGTGACGCTAACATGTCTGTTAACGCTTTCGGCTTGCGGGAAGTCACTACCAGAAAGCGGTGACTATTGGTTGGAGCTTCAAAATGCGTACGGCGAGTGGGAAAAGACCATACTCATAACGGGGTATTTGGACGACTACCACGCGTGCACCGAGGTTCAGCAGGCACTTCATAAATGGAATGCCGAAAACGCCGCAATCAAAAGAGTCTATCGCTGTACCCCGGCGTGACGGCGACTGTCTAGTTGCCGCCTTCTCGAACGCCCAACGCTCGCAAAAGATCGCCTAGACGTTCACCATTCAATCGGCAGGTCGCAATAACGCGGTCGTAGGATACGCACCGGTTCGGGTTTCTGGCACCCTCACAGGATGTGCAAACTACATTTTTGCCGAAAGCAAGTTTGCGAAGCGCATCGGTCGCGTCCTTCGCGCCCGGCTGGCCTTGTTCCGGCGCATCGAAATCGCCAAGCCGGACCTCGATACCACCGTTGTGGTTGCCAACGCATAGACCGTCGCCGTCAATGATGTAAGTGACGGGGCCGGAAAACTCGGCACCCGGTTTAGGCAGGTCAGCTTCGCACGGATCAGCGGCGGCGCGCGCTATCATCGCAATCGAGCTAATCAGGGTGACAATCGACAGTCGTAACATTGGGCTCATTCGCCTCGAATTATCGGGTCATACTCTCTTAGCATAGCCCAGAACATCGCGCCCGCAAGTTCATCGTCGCGCTCAAGGCGACGGTAAGTTTTCCAGCGCATCCATTTCGGTTTGGGCGGGAATAGTTCGTCCATGCCGCCAGAGGCGCCGAGTTTTATCCGAACGTCTTGAGCGCGCGAAATCAGACGATTGTAATAATCCTCATATTGGCTTGGGTAAGTTGCTTTGTGACACTTACGGCAACGGAAATAGTCGCCGCCGTAAATCGCCCGGCAACGGCGCCCGCAGCCCGGACAGACAAACCAAATGCGTTCCCCGCCGAATTTCTGCGCGGTACGCGCGAGGGGAATTTCCTCCCGGATCGGCGTCCATTCGCCGCCATATTCTCGGACCCGGTACTTTAGAATGATCTTGGTGCGCCGATACTCGACGCCCACCGACGCGACGCTCTCGCCATTTCGCGACCAGCAAAAAAGCCGGGGCCCGCATTCGCGCAGCATGTTGAGCCGCCGCAAATCCGCAAGGTCAATCCGGCGCAGGTCCGTGGTTTTCGTCGCGTTTCGTCCGCCGCCGCTGCCCCATCCGCCCATTATTTTCTCGAAATCATGTGGCTAACCTGAGTTTTCCCGCCCGATAAAAAAACAGATTGGCCATTTCATTCAAATCTTTTTTCGGGGTGAAACGCACAGCCGGTGTATCCCGGCCGGTTCACGCGCAAAGACGAATGTTTTTGTGAAGCCCCCCATTAAAGTTTTCTCGTGAGAGGCGGCGCGCTGGCGCTCGGGCTATTGGGCGGCCCCCGCGCCGCGCGCCTTACGTTGCGCTGAATGTTCAGCCGGTAAGAACGCTGCCGCGTATGGTAAACTATCTGTGTCCCGTTTCGATGGACGCCGTTTTCGAATTTTTTATGGATTTGTCCCTCAAATGAATACGCTCCGCCGGCGCGCCTTTCTTTCCTGTCCGGTTCTGGGGGGCGGTCTGTCCGTTTTCGAGGGCCGCGGTTTTATCATCTAGACGCCGCCAGTACTGATAATCCCTTGTCGGCGCCGTCCCTTCGGGGAAAGGATGCTCGGTCAATATCCAGCATCGGGCAAGGTTAAGTTTCCAATCAATTGACGCCTTGGAACGTCGGCGAATGAACCCTTTTTCCTCCAGCGCCGAGAATGCGCGCGAGGCTGTATCCTTGTTTATATGACAGCGCCGTGCAGCTTCCCGGCAACTTAGGAACAATTCGCCGTTGTTCTCGCCATTATAGAGCGCATACAACTCGATGAGCACGGCCTTTTCGACCGCGCTGAGTGCCTGCCAGGCTTCTGTTCGCATCATCGAGCGATAGATACGAACGTGACGGGGCGCATTTTTGCCCCGCCCTGTCTTGTTGTGAGTTCGCATTCTTACGCCGCCCGCGCCGCCTTTAGATTTTTCAGGGCTTGCGCTTTCTGTTTCTCGGTGGCGGGCGCACGGAATGGGTTTTCGCCCATCCTGAACGCCCACAGCGCACACGCGGCGGCGGGACATTCTGTGACGGAGACGGCGCTGCCGCCGCAACAGGCGAGGCAGTGCCGCCGGATCGCGCGCATGGGGTTTCGTTGGGCGGCGGTTGGCTTAGTCATGAGGGCCTCCGTCGCCACCGAAGAACGCCAATGTGCAGATCAATTTACCGGTAGGCCCGTAGAGGCCAAATTTTCTGAGAACCCAGTTTTCCCTGTAAGCTGACAGACTATCGTTGTGGGAATCGGGGCGATTGCCCTCTTCGTACATGTCTTGTAAGACGCTCACGCTTTTCAATTCCTTCTGTGATTGGAGGGGGATGGAAGGTTAGCTCCGGGGTCAGTGCCAGCTGACCACCGGGGCGTTTTTTTATGCTGCATCGGCTGGCTCACTCGTTGACTGTCTTTTTCTAGAGTCCAGCCATTCGATGAGATCGGCCTCATCATACGCAACCTTGGCGTTTCCGAGCTTGATCCATTTTGGACCTTCCCCGGCGACGCGCCATTTCGCTAAAGTGGACACGGATAGCCCGAGGCGCTCAGCTGCGGCTCGTGCTGTCCAAATTTGTTTCATGCTATCTCGCCTTTCTTTTTGGCCGCACCGAATCGCTGCGGTTTCAACAGCACCCTTAAGATCAAAAAAAACACCGGCTGAAAAGACAGCCGGCGCTATATATTATTCCCCGCACTGGGTGCGCTTCATTACAAGTAACCGTTCAACCGTACACGGCGTTACTCTGGGTTCCACTGAATTATACTGGATTACACTGGATTCCATTGCTTCCTATGGCGCCGCGCATCCGGGCGATCCGGTGCGCGAAAATCTGCGGCAGTACAAAATTTCTGACGCACTCCTACTATTTTGAGGTGAGGCGGTTTTGTGGGCGATTTAGATGGAATACCATTGTCTCTTCTCCACGCATGTTAGAGGTGATCCTCTCCGCCACTACATTCGCCGCCGCATGGCGCGGATCGTCAGCCAAGTGAGCATAGCGCTGAGTAGTCTGCGCTTGCGTATGGCCCAAAAGCGCGCCGATGAGAGGCAGCGACATGCCGCCCGCAGCGGCGACGCTCGCAAATGAATGGCGCAGGTCATGCAGCCGCACGTCCTCCAGCTTCGCGGCTGCGCGGATGCGCCGCCACGGCTTTTGCAGATTGACCAGCGCCGCGCCTTCACGGGCGCCGCATATGACGTGCGGGTTATCATCCTGGCGCGGAAGATCGTTGAGGATTTGAAGCGCAGGCGCAGGCAGGGCGATAGTCTTGGCGCCGGTTTTGGAGTCGGAGAGCCGCAACATGGACGCTTTGAAATCGACCTCTTCCCATTCGAGCGAGAGGATTTCAGAAAGACGGGCGCCGGTGAGCAGCAACAGGCGTATTGCGGCGATCACATAGACGCTCTCCCCGGCGGTTTCCGCTGCGGACAACGCCTTGCCGAGCCGCGCCAGTTCCTCAGGGGACAGGAAACGGTCCCGCGCCTTTTCCTTGTATTTTTTGACGCGGCGGCAGGGGTTGGTGTTTTCGGGACGCAACCCCCAGTCCTCGGCGATATTGAACATGTGGGAGAGCAGGGCGAGGTACCGGTTGGCCGCGTATGGCGTCGCCTTCATGCCTTGATGAAAGCGTGCAATGTCGCCGCGCTGAATATCCTTGACGCGATATTTCCCGAGCGCCGGGCGGATGTGATTTTTCAGCGCCCGGGTTTCCTCACGGACGGTGGACGCCTTTTTGTGGTTCTTCGCATAGTCGGCGAGATAACGATCCGCAAAGGCGTCGAAGGAATCGGCTTCCCGCTCTATTTTGGCGTCGAGCGCCGGATCAACGCCGTCGCGAATCTTTCCCTTGAGGCGTTCGGCTTCCTTGCGCGCCTTTTCGGGCGACCAGCCGTCGCCATGTTGGCCGATGGTGAGCCACCGCTGCACGCCGCCGCGCCGGTATTTGAGAATATAGCTGCGGGCGCCGCTCGCCCACACGCGCAAGCCCAGCCCCTTGATTTCGCCGTCCCAGATCGTCTCGCCCGGCTTGGCTGCATCAACAAGTCGTTTCGTGAGTTTTCCGGCCATCGTCCGCCTCCGCAGGGTGGTAGCTTTTGGTAGCGCAAGCGTTCTGCACTACCACTGCGCTACCAAATGGGGTCTATCGCGGGGAATCGCAAGGCAAAGAAATGCCCATTTTATCTATGTTTTTGGCGCTTTCGGGGATGGGTGGGAATGCAGGGGAATCGGTGAACCAGACATTCGTAATGATGGGGTCGCGTGTTCGAGTCACGCAAGCGCACCATAAATCAGCCCATCGTTTTGATTATTCCAGTCCGGCGGATAGGCTGCGTGAAGCCTTGGCGTTAACGCCCCATGCGCTGCCGTCTGAGGCTTTCATTGGATTGCATTTCATCAAGCCGCGAGCATAACGCCGGCTTTTTGGCGATCCGGCCTGATTGCGTTATGTCTTTTCGCCTGCAACCCGCAGGGAGGCGCCGGCATCGTTATTAAAGCCCTGAAATGGACGCGGCCTTTGGTGTTCTGGCCGCCAGTCGCTCTGCTGCTCCTCGCGCTCGCCTTCAGCCTTGTTGATTTCGACGGGTTTCACGCCGGCGTCAGCGCCGCCAATCAGTGGATCCTCACCCGCTTCGACTGGCTTTATTCGCTGGCTTCTTTCGGCGCGGTTGTGCTGTTGGGCTGGGTAGCGGTCTCGCCCCTCGGCGCGGTGCGGATCGGCGGCCCCGAGGCGAAGCCGATTCTCTCGCGCTGGAACTGGTTCGCCATCACCCTGTGCACGACGATCGCAATCGGCATTCTCTTCTGGGGAACGGCCGAGCCGATGTTTCACATCAACAAACCGCCGGCCTTCGCGCATGCCGCGCCGCATTCGCCGGCGGCGTCGCAATTCGCATTGTCTTCCATGCTGATGCACTGGACGATTACGCCCTACGCCATCTACAGCGTGCCGGCGCTCGCCTTCGCGCTGGCGCATTTCAATCTCGGCCGCCCTTATTCCTTGAGCGGACCATTGTCGTTGGTTTTCGGTCGCGCGGCGACGGGTAAGGGCGGCGCTGTCATCGACGCGATCGGGCTTTATGCGCTGGTCGCCGGCGTCGCCGCTTCTCTCGGCGCCGGGGTGATGACCGTCGCCGGCGGGTTGTTTCATGCGGCGGGCTGGCATGACGGCGCCGTGTTGCGGCTGGTGGTGACCGGGCTGATTGTCGCGTTCTTCGTCGCCTCGTCGATCAGCGGTATTCAACGCGGCATCAAATATCTCTCCGACTTCAACATAAAATTCTTCTTTATTCTCTGCGCTTTCGTGCTGCTCGCCGGGCCGACCCTGTCGATCCTGTCGCTCGGATTTGACGGGATCGTCGATTACGCCCGCACCTTCATTCCCCGCAGCCTCAATCTCGGCGAGCGCGCCGGCGCGCCCTGGACGCGCGACTGGACGGTCTTTTATTTCGCGAACTGGCTCGCCTGGGCGCCGATCACCGCGCTGTTTCTGGGGCGGATTTCGGTCGGCTACACGGTGCGGGAGTTTCTCCTGTTCAATCTTGTCGGGCCGGCGGCGTTCGGCGCGTTGTGGATGATCGTATTCGGCGGCGCCGCCATTGAACTCGACGCCGAAACGCAAGGCGCGCTCACCGCAGCGCTCAATAATGACGGGCCGGAAGCGGTGGTCTACGCCCTCTTCGAGGCATTGCCGTTCACCGGCTTTGTCGTGCTCGCCTTTGTCTTTGTGACATTCGTTTCGTTCGTGACGGCGATGGACTCCAACACGCATTCGATCACCGGCGTCTGCCTCAAGCCGAATGCGCCGGGCGGCCAACACGGTAAAACAGCAATTATCGTGAAAATATTCTGGGGCGCGCTTGTCGGCGCCGTCGCCTGGGTCATGACGTCGACGACCGGTATCGAGGGCGTGCGAATGCTTTCCAATCTCGGCGGTCTGCCGGGTCTGTTCATCCTGATCGCCATGGGCGCGGTGATCATCGCGTTGCGCGCTATGTGGTTCGAGGAAATCAGGGCCGGGCGCCAGCCGGCGCCCAAACAAGAAAAGCCGCCCGAGCCATGAACGGCTGCGGGCGGCTTTTCGCGCAACAATAGGCGTCTTTAGTCTTCGTTTTCTTCTTCAGCCTCGACAGTGGCGGAAGCGTTCGTGACGGGCGCCGCCTCCATCAGGGCGATCGGCGCGCCGTCGTCCTTGGGCGTTTCTTCCTTCGGCTGTTCCTTGAGTTTCGGCAGCGGCGCAGGGGCGACCGGCTTTAACGGCGCCGCGTCGAAATTCGGCGTTTCAACGTCGGTGGCGGCGTATTCGTCCCAATAGGCCGGCTGGTTCATCAACTGACGGAAGTAATCGATATTATTGTTTGCGACCTGCGGCGGCAGGTCGGATCGGGCGAGCCGCTCGGCCGCCGTCATGTCGCCAGAAAGCGCCATCACGAGCGCGAGGTTCTGACGGATCCGCGCATCGCCCCCGGCGCTGGCCGCGGCTTGCTGAAGGGTGAGGCGCGCTTGCGAAAGGTTGCCTTCAAGGGCGTAGGAAAGTCCCTTGTTGTTGAGAACGGTGACCGCATTGGGCGCGATGCCGAGCGCGCGGTTGTAGCGCTTGCGCGCTTCCTTGTGCTCGCCGATCTGATCAAGCGCGACGCCATAGGCCGAGAGCGCGTTCCAGTTGTCGGGCATCGCCGTTACGGCGTTTTCAAGATGTCGCACGGCTTCGAACGCGCGGCCGCTTTCGGTCAGCACCTTGCCGTATTCGAGGCTGACTTCCGGATCTTCGGCGTGCTTGGTTGAGACTTTCTGCATGACGCTTGCGGCTTCTTCGGTCGAGCCGATCTTGCGCAGCGCCTTCGAAAACTTGACCGCGACGACGGGGTCGGACTGACTGGTGTTGTAGCGCGTGCCCCAGAACGCCGCAGCGGCGATCGGGTCCATATTATCGTCGACCGCCGGGTTTGAATAAACCCCGATCGCCTCGCGATACTGGTCGTCGCCGACGCCGGCGGCCGCCTTGGTTTTCTGCATGGTGCTGCAGGCTTGCAGCGCAATCGCTGAAACGCCTAAAACCGCCACTTTCAGGCCGAGCGGAAGAGTACGGAGAGCCATGGTTCTGCCTCGATCAGAAACGAATTTCGCGTGGATCATGGCGAAAGGTGTTCAAAAAAGGCTTAACCTTATGCTTAATGTGCGAACCAATTAGGAAGTTAACGGATTGTTCATGGAACAGGACCTGCTGACGGCGTTTTCAGGGGCCGGCGCGAAGCGCGCGGTGCGAATCTTCAGAATTCATGAAGGCGCGGTTGAGGACGCCCCGATCCCCGACGGACTGAAGGCGCTTGCGCGGGCCAACGGCTATTCCGGCGAGGCGGGCGCTCTCCTTGCTGGCGAAGAGGGCGTGCTTTACGGCGTCGGAGACGGGAGCGACGCACTGATCGCCGCCGGCGCGGCGGATAAACTGCCCGAGGGCGATTACGTCTTCGACGGTGATTTTTCAGCAGAGGATGCGACCCTCACGGCGCTTGCCTGGTTAATCGGCGGCTATCGCTTCGATCATTACAAATCGCTAAGACCCGCGGGCGCGCGCCTGATCGCGCCTGAAAACGCCGACATCGAAGCGGCGGCTCGCGAGGCCGATGCGGTGCGGCTCGCCCGCGATCTCATCAATACGCCGGCGGGAGACATGACCCCCGACGGGCTTGAAGCCGCCGCGCGGTCGCTCGCGGAGAAACACGGCGCGGCGGTTTCCGTCACGCTCGGCGACGATCTCCTGAAGCAGAACTTCCCGATGATCCATGCGGTGGGCCGGGCGGCGACCGCCGCGCCCCGGTTGATCGATTTGCGCTGGGGGCCTGAAGACGCGCCGAAGGTGACGCTGGTCGGCAAGGGCGTCACGTTCGATTGCGGCGGGCTCAACATCAAGGGCGCCGCCGGTATGGCGCTGATGAAGAAAGACATGGGCGGCGGCGCCCACACGCTGGCGCTGGCGCAGATGATCATGAGCGCCGGGCTCAACGTGCGGCTGCGCGCGCTGGTCCCGGCGGTCGAGAACGCCATCGCCGGCAACGCCTTCCGCCCAGGCGATATTTTGCAGAGCCGCAAGGGGCTGACCGTCGAAATCGGCAACACCGACGCTGAAGGCCGTCTTATCCTCGGCGACGCGCTGGCGCTCGGCGGCGAGGAAAACCCCGACCTTATGGTCTCGCTGGCGACCCTCACCGGGGCGGCGCGAATCGCGCTCGGGCCGGAGCTCGTGCCTTACTACACCGACGATGAAGACCTCGCGGGCGCGCTCGCCGAGGCGGCGGCGCGGCGGGCCGACCCCCTTTGGCGCATGCCGCTCTGGCGCAATTACGACTCGATGCTCTCCTCACAGATCGCCGACATCAATCACATTTCGGGCGGCAGTTTCGCAGGCTCGGTCACTGCCGCGTTGTTTTTACGGCGCTTTACGCCGGAAGACGGGCGCTGGGTCCATTTCGACCTCTATGGCTGGCGGCCCAAGGCGGCGCCGGGCCGGGCGGTCGGCGGCGAGGCGCAGGCGATCCGCGCGCTCTATGCGGTCATCGCCGCGCGCTACGGGGCCTGACGGCGGGCGCCTTTCCGCTTGCCCTTTTCGGGCGAACAGTTGCAAGCATAGGGGCTGAGCGGGAAGCCGGAGCGATTGGCTGGACGATGGCCTCGATTGACGTGTTGACGAGTTGGCGGGATGTGATGTGCGACGCCGTGCGCGCGGACGGGCCCGACCTTTCCATGCGCCAGTGGTCGATCCTGCTGACGGTTTATCTCAATCCCGGCCCGCATACGGTTCGCGCCCTCGCCAAGGATTTGAACGTGCCGAAGCCGGCGATCTCGCGGGCGCTCGACGCGCTTTCGATCCTCGGTTTCATCAAGCGCGTGCGCGACCCGAACGACAAGCGAATCGTCCTTGTACAGAAGACGCCGGACGGCGCGGTCTATCTCGATGAGTTCGCGCGGCTTGTTGAATCGCGTGTCGAAGAACAGCCGCTCGGCGCGCTTTACGGCTGAAGCCTTCCAAAAACTCTTTTTATCGTTCGCCGCTCATTCCGGCGCAGGCCGGAATCTCGTGATATGGCCGGAACGGCGCGCTGAAAGAGATCCCGGCTTTCGCCGGGATGAGCGGGCATATCTAATAGAGTTGCGGCAAGTCGGCGATTTTGACGCCGCCGCCTTACGGATCATACTCAGCCCTAGTCCAGGGGGTATCATAAGCCTATCAGAAACTGGTTTTCGGTAGGGAAGCGCAGGTCAGGGTCTAATTCAGGTTACCGCCCCAAATAGCTATCAAAATAGCCGCACTCTTCCTGATACTTTGACATAGTTTCAGGCGTAATCTCTCTAAGAGTGTCGCAAACCACAACCCCAAAGCTAAGCTTGGGCGCAATAATATGGTGTTTTTGTTTCTCAGCCTTGTAATGTTCATCCAAAGCAAGCGCCAGCGCGGGCACGGCGCGTTTCGCTCGTGGTCCGAGCTGTCTAAGAGCCGCCGCAGCCGGAATACGAGTGCGGATCATGTCTAACAGGCCGGCGATTTTATCTATCGTAGCGTCATCGACGGCTTCAGCCGAATATACTTCAACGTATTTTTTAAACGCCGTGCTAAATTGACCTCCTATCGTGGGAGGGGTGTTATCCTCTGTCACAACATACATCTGGTCAATGAGAGCATTAATTCGCTTCAGTTCTTCTTCCTGTTCCGATAGCTGCGTCGCGCAAGAGATGCTTGCAAACGTCGCTATGAACACGCCCAGCAGTGCGAATTTCCAACGCATGTGAGCCTCCTCCTATTGAATTGACGGCAGGTCGGCGATTTTGACGCCGGCGATTTCCGCCGCGCCGTTTTTGAAGTCGATCGGCGCCGCGATCTTGCCGCCGCCGGCGATGGCGGCGAGGGTGAGGCCCGCCGCCGCGGCCTCGGCTTCCGCAGGACTGAGCGCGCCGGTCTTTCCGAGCAGCCGGGCGAGGCCGGCGGGGTTGCTGATTTCCGCGTTCAACGCGCCCTCGGGATAGGCGTAGCGGTCGAGATGCAGCGCGCCGGAAAGGGCGAGCTTGGTCTGTTCGACATCCGCATAAAGCCTGGCGATGGTGAGCTCGCCGCCCGCCGCGCGCCACGCCGGAACCGGATCGGGCGGCGCTAATGCCTGCGTCTGCGAAATCGCCATTAAGGTCTGGAAATCCGCGGCGCTGTAGTCCTCGCCTGCGATGCGCGCCGCAAATCCTTTCGCGGCGAGATTGAGCGTCAGCGTCGTCAGGTCTTCCGCCGACGGCGCAAGATCGAAGATCAGGCTTTCAAGACGAGTTTCGGCGCCGTCGGCGGTTCTGACGGAATGCGCCTCTCCAACGGTCATTGAAAACACCCATTGCCGCTGCTTGTCATTGGCGATGCTGGCGCGCAGGTCGCCCGCCGTGATGCGCCATTCGCCGAGCCGTTCGGTGTAAATGGTCTGCTCGCCCTGAGGCGAAAAGATCAGGCGATTAAGGTCGTAGGGAAGCGCGTCCATGATGAGTTCGCCGGCCCGCCAGCGCCAGCCGTCGGGAGAGGCGATGTCTGGCGCTTCAATAAAGACGCGCAGGAAAAACGGAAAACCGCCGGCGCGAATGGCGTCGTGGGAAATCTCAAGGCCCGCCGCGCGCTGGTCTTCGATCCAGACTTCCGTCGCCTTTTTCATTTGCGCGGCGCCGGCGCGCCACAACAGAAAATAGCCGAGGAGAACAAGGCCGGCGACGATGAAAGGAATATAGAGCCAGCGCCGGGAAACGCGCGTCGGTTGGTCAGTCACGGTTCATGCCTGTCTCACCCCTCATGCCGGACGAGGTCCGGGCGGGCGCTGTCGATCCGGCCTTTAAGCTCGCGAAGGAATGTTTTGCGGTCAAGGCCCGGTTCGATGGGCGGCAGGAAGCGCAAGGTGATGACGCCCGGCGATTTGTCGATGCCGGGATGGCGCCAGTAAAGCCCGCTGTCATGGGCGGCGGGGATGCAAGGCGCATCGCTCGCTGTGTAAATAGCGGCGACGCCGGGGTGATAGGCCGCGGTTTCGCCGGGCTGCATGCGCGTGCCCTCCGGAAAAATCACCACCTGACACCCCTCGGCGATCCGCTCCGCCGCTGCCTTGCGCATGGCGCGCAGCGCCTTCGCGCCGGCGGACCGGTCGATGGCGATATGCCCGGCGGCGAGCGTCCACCAGCCATAGACGGGAATTCGGGTCAGTTCTTTCTTCAGCGCGAAGACCGGGCGGGGCAGGAGAACGAAGATGGCGAGCGTTTCCCACATCGACTGATGATTGACCGCGACCAGCGCGCCGCCTTCCGGAATATGTTCCTCGCCCTCAACGCGATGGGAAACGCCGGTGAAAATTTTCAGGGCCCATAATATGGATTTCACCCAGACCTTGATCACGGCGTTTGCGGCGTCCCTGCCGAAGAGCAGCGCCGGCGAGCCGAAGATCCCGACGACCGCCGTGCTAAGGATCACATACGCCGTGAAGACGATCGAGCCGAGTTTCCGCATGCGTTCTAGAAGTCGATAAAGGAGAATAACGCCTTTACGCGCGCAAGAAGATACTTGGTGTATTCGCCGGCGAGTTTTGTCCAGGCCTGCGGCGATTGCGGCCGCCCTCTGTCGTCGAGATAACCGGAGGCGACGACATAAGGCGTCACTTCGATGTCGCCGAATTCGGTTTTGCTTTCGAGTATGGACCGCGGCATGTGGTAGTCGGACGTCACGAGCAGTACGCCTTTGAACCTGTTGGCGCGCGCCCATTTTGCGGCTTCAAGGGCGTTGCCCTTGGTCGAGCGCGCTTCGCGGCCGAGATCGATGCAGCAGGCGAACAGTTCCGGCGCGCCGTCCCACAGTTCCGACAGCCGGTCGAGCGAGGTGTCCGGGTGAACGCCGGAAATCAGCAGGCGCTCGCCGCCGCCCCGGGCGAAAACCGACATCGCGGCGGTGATCCGCGCGCCGCCGCCGCCGGTGTAAACGACGATGCCGTCGGATTTTGCCGGCGTATCGGAAGAGGGCTTCGGCAAGGCGGCGATGAAGGCGGCGAGGCCGGCCGTCCACAGAAGACCGGCGAATATGAGCCCAAACAGAAATCTTCGCGCCATAACTCTCTACCTCGCGGGCCCGCCGGGCGGGACCATAGCTGATGCGCGCCCGGCCAGTCCAGCCGTCAGGATTCGCCGCTCAATACTGTTCCTGCAATGCTTTCAAAACCGTAAGGCGGGCGGTGAGGGCGGTGACCAAACAGGTCGCGAGCGGCACCGCGAACAACCAAAGCACCATCCATCCGCCGATCGAAAACTGCGGCAGGAAGCTGTCGGTTCCGATGCCGGATTTCAGGGAGAGCGCGGCGGTCCCCAGCGCAGCGAGCGCGACCACAAGTCCGGCGAGCGCGCCGCGAAGGCCGAGCACGAAAAAGCGCCGCTGCACTTCGGACGCGATGAATTCATCGGTGGCGCCGACGAGGTGTAGAACCGACACGATTTCATGATTGGCGGCGAGACCGGCGCGGGCCGCGAATATCGAAATCGCGCAGGCTGCGCCGAGAATGATAAGAAACACCGCGAAAGCGAACATCTGCCCGGATCGCGCGGCGGTCGACAGGCGGCTGTGCCAGGCGGCGTGATCGTCGAGGCTGGCGTTCGGCGCGGCGGCGGCGAGGCGGGTGCGTAACAGGTCGAGATCCGCCCTCAGTCCCGGCGTGACCTTGACTTCAATGATCGCCGGGATGTTGACGAAGGCGGCGGCGTTGTCCTTGCCGAGCCAGGGCTCAAGCAGGGCTGCGGTGTCGTCACGGTCCATCTCCATCGCCTCGATCACGCCTTCCGTCTCATTGAGGATGCGCATCGCCGCGGCGGCGCCGGCGGCGATTTCTTCCGCGTCGACGCCTTTGACCTGCACGGTTATTTCCGAGCGCAATTCGGCGGTCCATTCCGATGCGGACTTGTTGATGATCAGCACTGACGCCATGGAAAGCACGGCGAGAAAAGAGATCACCGCGATCACGGCGGTGAGCGGCGCGCCGCCGGCGCCGGCTTCCGGCAAAAGCGGTTCGCGCCGGAACCGGTGAATGCGTGGCGCTTCGGGCGGCGGCGCATCGTCAAATTCCGGATGATCGGTTAAGGGCCGCTCGCTCATCCCGCGCCTCCCGCGCCCGCAGAATGCGAGACCCTGCCGTCGGCGATCCGCAGCACCGGTTTGCCGAGCGACTGCACGAGGTGGAGATTGTGCGTCGCGACGATGACGGCGGCGCCCAATTTGTTCAGCTCTATGAACAATTTCATAATGCGCTCGCTCATCGCCGGGTCGACATTGCCGGTCGGCTCGTCGGCGAGAATCAAGTCCGGTTTTGAGACAAGCGCCCGGGCGAGCGCGACGCGCTGCTGCTCGCCGCCGGAAAGCGTCGGCGGCTTGGCGTTCATGCGATGGCCCAATCCGACCCAGTTTAAGAGTTCGCTTACGTCTTCACGGTATTGGTTTTGGTTAATGCCGGCGACCTTCATGGGAAGGGCGACGTTATCGAAAGCTGTGAGATGGTCGAGCAGTCTGAACTCCTGGAACACGACGCCGATGCGACGGCGCAACGGGGGCAGCGCATCGCGCGGCGCGCCGGCGGTGTCTTCGCCGAACAGGCGGAAATGACCGCGGGTCGGTTTGTGCGCCAGATAGATCATCTTGAGCAGCGTCGTTTTGCCCGCCCCGGACGGGCCGGTGAGAAAACGAAACTCCCCTTCATGCAGACGCAGATTGATGTCGCTCAGGGTCTCGGCTTCGTCGCTATAGGCGAAGCCGGCCTCCTCGAATTCAACAATCGCCTTGTTTGCGCTCATCTATCGCGCTCCCGCGCTCGCGGCTCTTTCATGCGTTCTCAGTTAAGTGATTCTGGCCGTTTATGATAATTACCTGTCCGGATTGCGCTACGCGCTATGATGTCGACGACGAGCGGTTCACCCCCAAGGGACGCTCGGTGCGCTGCACGTCCTGCGGCGAGAGCTGGTTCGTGCCGGCGCCGGAGCCGATCGAGGACCTGAAGCCTGCCGCGCGGATTGAAGAGGATGACGAAGCGCCGGCCAAGCCTAAACGGGCTTCCTCGCGGTTGAAAGTCCGCAAAGAGGAAGAAGAGGAAAAGCCTCAGCGCCGCGCCGCCGCCAGAAAAGCCGCGAAAGACGTCGAGGAAGAGGCCGATGAGGCCGGTTTCGACGACGATGAGGACGACGCCCTGTTCGATACGCCGATCATGGCTGCGACGCGCAAGGCCAAGGCGTCCTCGAAATCGGCAAGGAATACAACGGCGAAGACCGCCGCGAAGGACAAAGAGGACAAGCCGGCCCGCAAAACGGCTCACAAGCCGGCGTCGAGCCGGGCGCGCGGCAAGGACGCGGATGACGACGAACCGGCGGAAAAGGGCTGGCGCAAGGGCAAGCAGTTTTTCGTACCCGATGAGGACGAGGCGGAAGAAAAAGACCGTCGGCCGTTCTTCGCCCGCCGAGACAAGGACAAAAAGGACGACGATCAGCGGACCTCCCGCCGCGAGGCCCTGCGCTTCACGCGCCGTGAAGACGAGGACGCGGAAGACGACGCGTATGACTATGATGACGACGCCGATGCGGTCTACGAAGATGACGACTACGCCTCGAGCGAAGCGACGATCGTCGACGCCGACTGGGAGGATGTGGACGATTATGGCGGCCGCCAACGGGGGTTCGGGCGGCGCGTCAGGGCCGAACGCCGCCGCGCGACGGCGCTGGCGCGGATGGAAGACGTTCGCCGTTTCGATCCGAATGTGTTTGATGAGGAATTTTTTGCGTCGCTGCGGGTGACGCCGCGCGAGCTTGAAAAAGCCTTGCGCAAGGCGCGCCGCCGCGCCGAGGCGCGCGATAAGAACCGGATGACGCCGCTGCGCGCGTTCGGCTGGTCGGCCTGGGTCGCCGCGGTCGCCGGCACGATTTACGCGGTTGTCGCCTATCGCGACGAGATCGTGAAAATCGCGCCGTCCGCAGCTGACGCCTATGCGGTTGTCGGCATCGAAGCCAATCCTTACGGCCTCGTGATCGAAAATGTGCGGCATCGCCTCGCCATGTCGACCGGCGGACCGACCATCGAAATCACCGGCAGTCTCAAGAATCAAAGCGGCGACGCCGTCGCCGCGCCGCTGTTGCAGGCGGAGGCGCTGGGCCCGAGGGGCGAGCTCCTTTCGCGCTGGACCTTTGAGCCGAGCGACACGCAGGTCTTGGAAGGCGCCGCGGTTGATTTTATAACCCGCGCCCCGGCGCCGGAAGGCGTTGCCGAAGTCGCGCTTTCCTTTGCGCCGACGCAAAGCATGGTCGGCGCGCTCAAGCAGAACCGGGACTAACGCCCGCTTGCCTGCTGCGGGCCCGAACAACGGAGCCCGCCCGATGCGCACTCTCTTTGATGAAAAAACCGTCGCCGAACGGATCGACGCGCTCGCCCGCCAGATGGCGAAGGATTTGCCGAAAGATTTCCTGATGGCGCCGGTGCTGACGGGCGCTTTCATCTTCGCCGCCGATCTCCTGCGCGCGCTTTACCGCCACGGCGCCGATCCGCTGGTCGATTTCGTTCAGCTTTCCTCTTATGCGGGCGCCAGGCAGTCCTCGGGCGTCGTCACGCTGCTGAAGGATTTTTCCATCGACATTGAAGGCAAGACCGTGCTGCTCGTCGATGACGTACTCGATACCGGCCGTTCCCTTCATTTTGGCAAGGCGATGGTGCTCGACCGCGGCGCGGCCGCGGCGAAAACTTGCGCGCTTGTCAAGAAGCTGACGGGGCACGCGGAAGATCTTGATCCGGATTATATCGGGTTTGAGGCCGGAGCGGATGACTTCCTTATCGGCTACGGGATGGACGATGACGGCAAGGGTCGCGGCGTGCCGTTTATTGGCGCCGTTTAAAACCGGTCGAGCAGGCGTTCGAGATAGTCGATTTCCTCTTCGCTGCGGTCCGGTTCGCCGAGTCTTCGGCGCAATTCTTCGATCACCGCGCGCGTGCGGCCGGCTTCGGTTTCTTCCGGCACGTCGACGCCAGCGCCGTCTGGTTGTCCCGCCGGCCGTCCGAGCGGGTCGAGGCCGGGGCCGTCTTCTCCATTCTCGCCCTGGCGCGCCTGTCGCATCTGTTCGCGAACGAGTTCTTCCGCGCCGTCGCGCAGATTGGCGATTGCGCGCTCCATGGCGCTGGTCGCCGCATCGAAGTCGTCATTTTCAAGCGCTTGCTCCGCCTCGCGCATGGCGTTGCGCGCCCGGCCAAGCGCGCGCGCCGCATCGCCGGCGGGGTCGGCGGCGCCTTCGCCCTGCAGTTGATCGATCAGGTCATCGAGATCGCCGCCAAGCGCGCCCTGCTGATCGGCGAGATCGTCGCCGTTCTCGCCATAGGTCTGGCCGCGCCGGAACGCTTCATCGGCGAGTTCGCGCTGGCGGCCGATGAGATCGCCGGCCTCGCCAGAGGCGCCGCCCTCGCTTTCGCCCGGTTGGCCGCGGCCCTGTCCCGAACCGCCGCCGCCCCCTTGTGAAAGGCGCAGATTGTTGAGGATGTTTTCAAGATCGGAAAGCATTTGCCGCGCGGCGTTCCCGGCGCCCGACTGGGCGAGGTTGCGGATTGAGTCGAGCATTTCGTCGAGATCGGATTGATCGATCTGTTCGGCGTTACGGGAAGACTCGCCCGGCGCCTGACCGGACTGGGCGAGGGCGGCGAGATATTCGTTCATCGCCTGGCGCAGGTTTTCGATCAGCCGCGCGATTTCTTCATCGCTCGCCCCGCGTTCGATCGCTTCGCGCAAGGCTTCCTGCGCGGCTTCAAGGCGCTGCCGGGCGAGTTCGAGCGCCTTGTCTTCAAGCTGCAGCGCCAGCGGCCAGAATTCTTCAACGGCGTCCTCGAACCCATCGTCGTTCTGACGCATCACCCGCCAGAAGGCGGCGCGCAGCATCAGATAGTCGGTTGTGTCATCGAAAAACGCTTCCGGCGCCAGGGTCACGGCGTCGAGCGAACGGCCGGCGCGGGGCCAGTTCGACGGCGCGACGGCGAGTGTCTGGCGCTGTTCGACCACTGACTTCGCGAGCGGATTGAAGAAAGTCCGTGTCGGGAGGAAAACGGCGGCGTCCTCGCTGGCGCCGGTCTGGCCGGCGCCGTCTTCAACGACAATGCGGGCGAGCACGGCGAGACCCGCCCAGGGATCAGCCTGCAGGTCGAGGGCGAGGCTGCGTTCGCCGGAAGCCGCCTCGATTTCGATACGCCGTATCTGCGCGAGCGCTTCCTCGTCGAAGGCCGGCGCATCGAGCGGGCGCTGCTGATCGGGATCGAGACGGAGTTCAAGCCAGGCCGAAGCAATGCCGTAATCGTCTTCGGCGACAAACCCGAAGGCGAGCAGCGCCTTGTCCGTCGCTTCAGGATATTGGGTGAAGCCGACCGCCGGCGCATCGTCGGCGAGTACGCCGATCGGCCAGCGCAAATCCTTCGCTCCGATGACGAGACGCAAGAGCCCGCTCTGGTCGAGAATGAGTTCGCCTGTCGCCGCGGCGCCCTTGCGTTCGAAACCGGCTTTCAGGGTTTCCTCGCCGGTCGCGAAAGAAAGGCGGGCGCGGCCCCGTCCGTTAATCTGCGCGACCAGCCGCGCGCCTTGAGGCGTATTGATCTGTGCGCCGCTCGCCGCTTTTCGCTCGCCGCCGCGCATCAGATAGACCGGCGGCTTGCCCGTATAGGCGGGCGGCTCGATCCAGAGATCGGCGACCAGCGTTGCATCGCGCCCGGCGCCCGGCGTAGCGCCCGCCGCGAGACGCGTGCGCCAGTCAGCGCCGGCGGCGATCATAGCGACGGCGAGCAGCCCGGCGGCGGTGAAGCGCAGACCCCACGGATCTTTCGCCGCCGCCGTAGCGCGCAGACCGGCGAGCCGCGCGTTGCGCGCCCGCTCGGCGCTCGCCTCAAGATGCGCGCGCCATAGCGGCGATGCGCGGCCGGCGCCTTCAAAAGGCGTATCGTCGAGAGCCTGCAGGGGGGCGTGCTCCGCCCGTCCGTCCTCTTCGAGACGCGCCTGCGCTTCGCGCCTTGAAGGCCAGCGCAAGCGGCGCAATTCGCGCCAGGCGATGACCGCCAGTCCGGCGGCGCTCAAGGTTAAGGTTATGGTGTGGAGCCATTCGGGGATGAACCGCCAGACGCCGAACAGGCTGAAGATTATGAGAATATAGGGAACCGCAAGAAGCGGCAGGGCCGCCGGCCACAGCCGCTCCCAGAAGATGGCGAGACGCGTTGCGAATATCCACGCTTCGCCCGGCGCGCGCCGCTGCGTCTTTTTTCGGCCCCGGCGGGGCTGTGCCAACTCGGTCGTCATACTTTTTGCAGCATATCCTGCGCTTGCGTCCGCGTCGACTTGCGCGGGGGCGATTTGTCCTGTTCAAAGCTCAGGCCGCCGGGGGAATTCATGGGCGGAAAGGGTTAATTCGCGGAGCGTTGCTTGGTCTGGTCGCTGGCCAAAAAAGAAAACCGCCGAAGACTCGCGGAGGATGCGGCGCGCTCGCGCGCGTCCGGATGGGCGCGTCTCGCGGCGGTGATCGCCGTTGTCGTTTACAATATTGTGGGCGTCGCCGACATCTATTCAACCGTCGTCGCCATTGAGACCGGCGCCGGGACGGAGGCCAATCCGTTTTTGAGGGTGATGATGGAGAACGCCGGAGAGGGCTGGATCCTCGCCAAGCTGGCGCTGCAATTCGTGATCAGCTTCATGGTGCTGTGGTTTCCGCACTGGTTCGTGCTGAGCCTGTTCACGCTGGCGACCGCCGGCAATGCGCTGGTCGTTTATAACAACCTTCTGATCAGCGGCCATTTCGTTTAACCGAGCCAGTCGGGCGCGCTTTCGTTGGCGATCATGTCTTCATGGGCAGGACGATTGCGGATCACCGCTAAGCGTGCGCCGTTCACCAGCACTTCGGGAATGAGCGGCCGCGTATTGTATTGCGAGGTTTGCGACGCGCCATAGGCGCCCGCCGACATCAGGGCGACCAGATCGCCGGCGGCGAGCGGCGGCAGCGCGCGCGCTGCGGCGAAGCGGTCGCTCGACTCGCAAACCGGGCCGACCACGTCAAAGGGTTCGCGCGGCTCTGCGGTTTCCCGCACCGGCCAGATGTCGTGCCAGGCGTCATAGAGCGCCGGGCGAATGAGGTCGTTCATGCCGGCGTCGATGATCAGGAATTTTTTCGCCTCGCCTTCTTTCAGATAGATCACGCTGGCGACGAGGACGCCGGCGTTGCCGGCGATCATGCGGCCGGGCTCGAATATCAACTGAAGGTCTAACGGCTCAGTCACTTGCTTGATCATATCCGCATAGGCTTCCGGATGCGGCGGCGTTGCGCCCTCCCCATAGGGAATGCCGAGCCCCCCGCCGAGATCGAGCCGTTCAATGGTTGCGCCGTCGCTGCGAAGATCGGCGATAAGCGCGGCGACCTTTCGGAACGCCGCTTCAAACGGCGCAAGCTCGGATATCTGCGAGCCGATGTGAACATCGACGCCCTTGACCTCGACGCCTTCAAGATCGCGCGCCTTTTTGTAGAGGTCCCGCGCGCGCGACCATGGCACGCCGAACTTGTCTTCGGATTTGCCCGTGGAGATTTTCGCATGCCCGCCGGCGGCGACGTCCGGATTGATGCGGAAGGCGATCGGCGCGCGCGTGTTTTTTGTCTGCGCCACGGCGTCGATGGCCTCGAGTTCGGGTTCGGACTCGACATTGAACTGATAGATGCCGGCGGCGAGGGCGGCCTCGATTTCGTCGCGGGTCTTGCCGACGCCGGAAAAAACGATCTTCGAGGGCGCGATCCCGGCCTTGAGCGCGCGCATCAATTCGCCGCCCGAGACCACATCGGCGCCGGCGCCTTCGCTGGCGAGGATTTTCAGCACCGCGATGTTGGAATTGGCCTTGACCGAATAGGCGACAAGCGCGTCCGTGCCGGCGAACGCCTTGCGGAACACCCGCATATGCCGCCGCAACGTCGCTTCGGAATAGACGTAGAACGGCGTGCCGACCGCGTCGGCGATCGCCGCAAGGCTGACATCCTCAGCGTGCAACACGCCGTTCAGATATTGAAAGTGATGCAAGGCGGCCTATCCGGCGAGAGAGCTTTCTTCGGGCTTTTCCGGCGGACGCAGCGGCGCCTTCTTGCCGCAGGCCGATACGGCGAACACAAGAACGAGGGCGATCACAAGCATGCGCATGTCAGTTCTCCGGGCGTAATAGGTTGAGCCAGCGGGCGGCTTCGCGTTTGACGTTTTCGGGCGCCGCGCCGCCATAGGAAGTGCGCGAGGCGACCGACGCCTCCACGGCGAGCACGGAAAAGACATTGTCCGTAATGCGCGGTTCAATCATCCGCATGTCGTCGAGGCTGAGCTTGTCGAGGCTTGTGTTTTTCTTTTCCGCAAGCGCGACGACCGCGCCGGTGACGTGATGGGCCTCGCGGAACGGCATGTTGAGCGTTCTGACAAGCCAGTCTGCGAGATCGGTGGCGGTTGAATAGCCCCGGTCCGCGGCGTCTTTCATCGCCGCCCGGTCGGGTTCGAGATCCTCGATCATGCCGGTCATGGCGGCGAGGGCGAGGGCGAGGGCGTCGATGCTCTCGAACGTCGCCGCCTTGTCTTCCTGCATGTCTTTCGAATAGGCGAGCGGCAGGCCCTTCATCACGACAAGAAGATTGTTGAGCGACGCGATCATGCGCCCGGCCTTGGCGCGCACCAGCTCCGCCGCGTCGGGATTGCGTTTTTGCGGCATGATCGAGGAGCCGGTCGAGAACCCGTCCGAAAGCCGCACGAAGCCGAAATGCGGCGACGTCCACAGCACCAGCTCTTCGGCGAGGCGCGACAGATGCGTTGCTGCGATCGCTGCGGCCGACAGGGTTTCAAGAGCGAAGTCGCGCGATGAAACCGCATCGAGGGAATTCGCGGCCGGTTTGTGAAAGCCGAGCGCCGCCGCCGTCGCATCGCGGTCGATCGGAAACGATGTGCCGGCGAGCGCCGCCGCGCCAAGCGGGCATTCGTTCATGCGTTTGCGAGCATCGGCGAAACGGCCGGCGTCGCGGGAAAACATCTCCACATAGGCGAGAAGATGGTGGCCGAACGTCACCGGCTGGGCTGTTTGCAGATGCGTGAAGCCGGGCATCACCGCATCGGCGTATTCGTCGGCCTTGGCGGCCAGCGCGCGCATCAACGCCTTCAGTCCCGCTTCCGCCTCGTCGCAGGCCCGCCGCACCCACATGCGAAAATCGGTCGCCACCTGATCGTTGCGCGAGCGCGCAGTGTGCAGGCGGCCCGCCGGTTCGCCGACCAGCTCTTTCAGGCGCGCTTCGATATTCATGTGAATGTCTTCAAGGGCTTTTGAAAACGCGAACGCGCCGCGCCCGATTTCGCCGGCGATCTCGTCGAGCCCCTTCTGGATCGCCTGATTATCGTCGCGCGAGATGATCCCGGCGGCGGCGAGCATGTCCGCATGGGCTTTCGAGCCGGCGATATCCTCAGCCGCGAGCCGCCGGTCGATATCGATGGAGGCGTTGATTTCCTCCATGATCGCCGCCGGGCCGCGGGAAAATCGCCCGCCCCACATCTGGTTTTCTGCGCTCTTGGGCTTATTTGTCATAGCGTTGTCATTGTGACGGAAAGGGACCGGTTTGTGGAGGCGCTAAAAAATCCGCGATTCTGGCTTCTCGCCTGGGGCGGGATCGGCGCGGCCGGGCTCGTCTACTTGATAATCGCCGCCAGCGTCCAGCCGCAGGAAGCGGCTCCGCCGTCCGCGCTGAAGCAGAACCCCGCTCTTCTGGTCGGCGAAATGGCCGATTTCGAATACGCTTTTCCGCCGCGCGGGGCGCCGGATATCGCTTTCGACCATGCGGACGGAGAGACGACTCTGAAGGATTTCCGCGGCAAGGCGGTGCTGGTCAATTTCTGGTCGACCCTTTGCCTGCCCTGTATTGAGGAATTGCCCTCCTTAAATGCGCTGCAGGAAAAATTCGGGGAGAAACGTTTCGCCGTGGTGGCGATCGCCGCCGATCCGAGCGGACCGGACAAGGCCCGGGCCTTCCTCGCGCGTCATCATATAGACGCACTCGATTTATATACGGATCAACGGCTTATCATGGCGAGCGCCATGGGCGCCAATGTGCTGCCGGTCAGTATTCTTTACGATGCGGAAGGCCGCGAGATCGGCCGGATAATCGGCAAGGCCGACTGGATGAGCCAGGAGGCCGTGAAATTGGTGGAATCGGCCTTGCCTTGAAAGCCAAACCGCCTAGGACAGGCTCGCAACGGATCGCCGCGCGGGCGAGGGGAAAATCGCAAAGGGAGACCGCAACATGAAATTTTCAAAAACGCTGCTTGCCGGCGTCGCAGCGCTTGCGCTTGTCGCTTGTGGAAAGAAAGACGAAGCCTCGCCTGAAACGGCGACCAGCGTCGAAGCCGCCAAGACCAGCGCCAGTTCGCCGCTCAACAAGGCGTTTCGCCTGCAGGGCGCTGAAGAGGTCGATATTGACGCGTTTTTCGCGCTTCTGCCGGAAAGCAAACGCCCGACCTACGAAAGCGCCAGTTTCGACAGCAAGATCGGTGCGACGGTGCTCTCCAATCTTCGTTTCGCCGACGCCGATGACGGCGAGGCGCTGTTGGTCGAGCGCGCCGAGTTTTACGGTCTCGACCTCGACGCTATCGAACGCATCAAATCGGCGACGGACGCTACGCCCAGTGCGCCGTTCGAAACCGTTTTCCAGAAAGTTCGCCTGCTGAACGTGTCGGCGGAGGGGTTCGATGAGGAGGAGGGCAAGTTCAGCATCGGCGGCGTCGAGCTTGACCAGCTGGCGGTGCGTCAGGGCGGCGGCGAAGGCGACCACACCGGCAATGATGCGGCGCGGTTTTTTAATTCGTTTAACCTCGCGGGCCTCTACTTCAAGGATATTTCGTTCGATGCGGCGAAACCGGATTCGCCGGCGGTGGAGATGTCTGCGCCCGACCTGCGTATTGTCGGTCTTGGCGGCGGCAAGCTGCAGGCGGTGATCGCCAATGATGTTGAATATCGCGTGTCGCATACGGATGAGACGCTGATGGCTATGGCGGCGTCCATGGGGCCGGAAGGCTCGATGTTGCTGAACAGCCCGCTGCGGGCCCTGATTGCGCCGGAAAACCAGCGGGTCGTGATGAAATCGATGGAATGGCGGGGCATCGATCTCTCCGGTCTCATGGAATGGGGCCTCAAAGGTGAAGAGCCGCCGGTCAGCGAGCGCAACCTGATCGATTTCGGCACGATGAAAGCGGTGGATATGGAAACCTATATCGGCGCCAAGCGCGCCGCCGTGGTGAAGGAAGCGACCGTCAGCGCTGCGGAATTCACCTGGCTCATTCCGTCGAAAATTCGTACCGACACCAAAGGCGCGACTTATGACTTCACGGCCTATGCAGCCGATGAGGACACCGAAATTCTCAGCATCCTGAAAAAGCATGGCCTCAACAAGGTGACGGGCGACGGCTATGCGGAATGGATCTGGAATCCTGAAAGCGGTTCGGGCGATCTTGAATACGCCACGAAAACCAAAGGCCTTGGCGATTTCTCCATGGGCTTTGCGCTTGGCGGTTTGAAGTTGAAGGACATCGGTGAGGCGAAAGCAGACGGCGAGGAAAACGCCGCCGCATCGCTAACGACCTTCAAGAATTTCAATCTTAAAATCGTCGATCAAAAAGCGCTCGACGCGATTTTCGATCTGGCGGCCCTGCAGATGGGCGGCACAGGCGATGATTTGCGGCAGTCGGCGCCGGCGATGATCAGGCTTTCAGGCGCCCAATTCGCGCAGATGAATCCGAGATTCACCGACTACGTGAATGCAGTTGCGAACTTCGTCGCCGAGGGCGGAACGCTGGAAATTAACGCCGAGCCGGAAGAGCCCGTGGGGCTCGCCGACCTTCAGGCGGGCGCGATCAACCCCATGGCGCTGCCGGACACCCTCAATCTGACCGTCACGCACAAGAAGTAATCGCCGGACTTACTTCGGCTTTTTTAAACGGCGGCGCCCTTGCTTGTGGCGCCGCTTTTTATTTGCGAGGCTAAGGGCGATCTTGATCGGGGAGAGGGGTTCTCATGTCATTTCGCCATGCGTTGATCGCCGCTGTCAGCCTTGCAGCGCTTCAGTCCTGCGCGACGCAAACCGCGCCGCCTGCATTGACCGCGGCGGATCTGCTGACCGTTCCTTACGCCGCGCCGGCGGCGCAGCCGTTCGATGTCGACGCCTTTTTTGCGGCTCTGCCGGCGGGCGTGACGGCGGCTTACGAAAACGCCGCCTTCGACGCCGCATCGGGCGCGATGGTGGTTGACGGCCTTTCGTTTTCCCTTGAGGCGGCGCCAGTCAAACTGCGAGTCGCCCAGGCGAAAATCTGGAACGGCGATGCCGCATCCATGGACGCGGTCTTCAGTGGCGCGGCCACCGCGCCCGCCAAGCAGCGTCTCTTCGACCGCATGGCGCTTGAGGGCGTCTGGCTCGACGGCGCGCAGTGGGATGGCGGCGCGCAGAACCTTTCGTTCAATATCGACAAGCTTGTCTTCGCCGGACTTTCGGCTCGCTCGGCGACGCTGCCGGAAAACGCCGAGGCGCCCGAAGACGCCGGCTTCATCCGGATGGCGGCGGCGCTGATGTCGTCCTTTGCGTATGACGGCGCTGCGTTTTCGAACTTCTCGGTGAAGGCTTACAACAATCAGGGCGCGATGGCGTCGCTGGAAGTCGGCGAAGGCTTCGAGCGCGGTTACGATGGCGGCCGGCTCGACTACGCTCAGGCCAGAAACATGCGGTACGTCGTGACTTCCGCCGACGAGATCGTCGCCTCGATTGGCGATATCTTCAACGGCGATGACGCGGACCCGCTCGATGACAAGATTCTTCAGCCGCATGCGCGCGATGCATTGAAAACGGCGGCGAAAAACCCGCTTGCGGTGTTGGCGTCGGCCTATGACGGCATCGACGTGGTGCAGGAAACGCTTTCTTACGAGACGCACGGCTTCGATGTCAGCGGCGGGCTTGAATGGCTCGCGCGCTGGGAGCTGCCGCCGATTACGGAAACCGATCTCATCGATTTAGGCGCGTCGACGACCCTGGGCTTTAAGGAAAGCTGGAACGGCGTGCCTGTGCAGGCCATGGAGCGCATGGAAGTCGGGGCCTATGATTTCTATTGGCTGGTTCCCGCCAACCTGCAGGGGCGTTACGATGGCTGGTCGTTCGCCGTCGGCGCCATGATGGATCTCTTCATGAGCGAGACCGGCGCCGGGATGACGCCGGAAGCCGGCGCCCAGGAATTCCTGAAATTCCGGTCGGCGATTTCATCGCTTGGTTTGGACACGGTTGATACGAACGGCGATTTTTCCTGGAACTGGAACGGCGAAAACGGCGTCTTGAATGCGGGCGCCAATGGGGAGGTCGTCAGCCTTTACTCGGATGCGGTTTCTGTCGGGCTGGACGGGCCTTCGCTCGCGGAATGGGCGGCGTTCGGACCTGACGCCTTCGGCGAGAACGCCGCGTTCTTGAATGAGGTGGCGCTGACCGGTTTTTCCTATTCGATCACAGACGTCTCGTTGCTCGACAAGCTGTTCGCGCTGGCCGCGGAAGAGACCGGCGGGACGGCGGCGGACTTGCGTCAATCGGCGCCGGCGATGATCCGCATGTCGGCGGCGCAGGCGGCGCAAGTGGATCCGCGCATTGCACAGTATGCAGAGGCTTTGGCGAGCTTCATTGAGCAGGGCGGAACGATTGAGATTAATCTGCAGCCGGCGGCGCCGGTCCCATTGTCTGTGTTTCAGAGTCAGGACATGACGCCGCCCGAACTGCTTGACATGCTCAACCTGACGATTGTTCACACGCCCTGAGATTGCGCCTTGGCGTATGAAAAAGGCCGCTCGTTCGAGCGGCCTTTTTGTTCGCGGGGCGGCGGGCGCCCTAGTCTTTCAGTACAAAGGTGACCTTCAAGATCACGCGGTATTCCTTGATCTTGCCGTTATCCATGATGATCGACTGATCCTTCACCCATGCGCCCTCAATGTTCGACAGGGTCTTGTTGGCGCGGTCGATGCCATTTTCAATAGCGTCCTGAAAGCTCTTGGAAGAGCCGGCGATGATTTCTGTAACGCGTGCGACGGACATGTTTTTCTCCTTTGTTAGTAAACTGGGCGGCGCCATTGGCGCGTGGGGGCCGCAGACGATAAACGCCGATTCAGGCCAAAAGATGATCGCCCTGCTAGCGCGTCGGCTGCGGCGTTTCGCCTGAATAGTCGTAAAAGCCGCGCCCGGTTTTGCGGCCGAGCCAGCCGGCTTCGACATATTTCACCAGCAGCGGACAGGGTCGGTATTTCGAATCCGCCAGCCCTTCATAAAGAACCTGCATGATCGCAAGGCAGGTGTCGAGGCCGATGAAATCGGCGAGCTGCAAAGGCCCCATCGGATGATTGGCCCCGAGTTTCATAGCCGTATCAATCGCTTCGACAGAGCCGACGCCTTCATAAAGCGTGTAGATCGCCTCGTTGATCATCGGCATCAGCACGCGATTGACGATGAACGCCGGGAAGTCCTCTGAGACCGCCATGGTTTTTTCAAGGCTGGCGACGAAGGTCTTCGTGGTTTCGAAGGTTTCTTTCGACGTCGCGATGCCGCGGATGACTTCGACCAGTTTCATCACCGGCACGGGATTCATGAAATGGATGCCGATAAATTTTTCCGGCCGGTCGGAGGATGCGGCGAGCCCTGTGATCGAAATCGACGAGGTGTTCGACGCCATGACGGCGTCTTTTTTGAGCACCTTCGACAGCGCAACGAAGATCTCTTTCTTGATCGCCTGATTTTCAGCGGCGGATTCAATCACGAGGTCGCAATCGGCGAGCGCATCGAAACCGGCGCCGGCGATGCGTTTCCGGGCCGCCTCCGCTGACGCGCCGTCGATGCTTCCCTTCTCGACCTGCCGCGCGAGGTTTTTTTCGATCAGCCCCAGCGCGTCTTCCGCGCGCGCCGGATCGATATCGTTCAGCAGCACATCATATCCGGAAAGCGCGCAGACATGCGCAATGCCGTTCCCCATCTGCCCGGCGCCGATCACGCCGACTTTTCTGATCTCCGCCACGTTGTGTTCCTTTTTCAATCGGCGTTTCAACCTGTTGAAACTATAACGCTTCGCCTGACCGCCCGCCACCGTCATCGGCGCCGCAAGGCGGATTGCCGCGCACATCACAATCGCCGCCCGCGGGTTCACATGACGGTTCCGAAACTGCACACTGGCGACGTCCGCAACTCAGGGGAGGCCAGGCATGTCAGACAATCCGCGCCCGCCGGCGGCTTATGACGATCTCAAAGCGATGTTCATCAACTGCACGCTGAAAAAGACGCCCGAGCCGTCGCACACCGACCTGTTGATGGACGTCTCAGGCGCCATCATGGAAAAGCAGGGCGTCGCCGTGGAGCGGGTGCGTTTTACCGATCACGCCATCGCGCCCGGCGTCTATCCCGACATGACCGAGCATGGCTGGGAACGGGACGACTGGCCGAAAATTTGGGAAAAGCTGAAAAGCGCGGACATCTTCGTGATCGGCACGCCGATCTGGCTCGGGCAACATTCTTCGGAATGCGCCAAGCTGATCGAGCGGCTTTACGCCCATTCAGGCCAGCACAACGATCAGGGGCAGTACATTTTCTACGGCAAGACCGGCGGCTGCATCATCACCGGCAATGAGGACGGGATCAAACATGTCGCCATGAGCGTCCTTTACTCCATGCAGCATGTGGGTTTCACGATCCCGCCGCAGGCCGACGCCGGCTGGATCGGTGAGGCGGGGCCGGGGCCGAGCTATGGCGACGAGCTCGAGAACGGAACGCGCGCCGGGCACGACAATGATTTCACCCAGCGCAACACGACATTCATGACCTGGAACTTGCTGCACTTCGCGCGATTGCTGAAAGACGCCGGCGGCGTTCCCGCCTACGGCAACCAGCGCGCCGGATGGGCTGCCGGCTGCCGTTTCGATCATCCCAACCCGGAATATCGCTGAGGCTTATGCGCGTCGGACCTCCGCGGCGAAACAGCCATGCATGGCGTTGTGGGCGTGGATATAAGACGCTTCCGGGTTCTCGAACGCTTTTTCGATTTTCACCGGCAGGTCGTCATTGACGCCCATATCGGCGCCGATGAGATTGCCGGCAGTATTGAAAATCCTGAGCGCAATCGGGCGGTTTTTAAAAACCGGCGGCAGCTCGTTTGTAAAGACCGGCGCAGCGAGCGCGTTCTCGCGTACATAGATGGCGTAAGCGGAGCGATAGGGCGTATCGGCTTTGTGGCTTTCATAATTCATCAGAAGCACGCTTTCGCCGGGTTCGGCGTCTTCAAGCGTGACGCGGCAGGGAAAGCCCGGCATGGCGCTCGCCGTCTTGCGTACGACGCCGCGCTCGGCGAGGTCCTCATCGGAGAGGCCGAAGAGGGGTTTGAACTCTTGCGGGTCGAGGCCGCTGATGATGAAGGACATGTGATTGCTCCTTTGATGCTGGAGCGACTGTGCGCGCCGGGGCGCTGGAAAACGACCCGGTTCTTGCGGCGGCGCGCGTGTTACTGCGGCAATGAGAAACGGCCGGATTAAACGCCTGTAATGCGCAACAAAAAGGTTGCATATTGCTGATCAGACATGCAATGTGCTGGTTGAAAGATCAGGGAGGCGATATGGAAGACGACAGCATTACCCGTCAGATCCACATTGATGCTGAACCGCAGCGCGTATGGGAGGCGCTGTCCGATGCGTCGGCGTTTGGCGAATGGTTCCGCGTGCAGCTGGATGGGCCCTTTGTGGTCGGCGAGACGACCACTGGCAAGATGACCTACCCCGGCCATGAAGGCGTGCCGTGGACTTCCGTTACTGAGGTGATGGAGCCGTTCCGGCGCTTCGTCTTTCGCTGGCCGGATTGCCCGCCGGGCGAGGACGTCGGACCGGATACGGTTTGGCTTACGGTTGAATTCACGCTTCAAGCGCAGGACGGCGGTACGTTGGTCACGGTCACCGAAACCGGCTTCGCCGCATTGCCCGAAGAACGGCGGGTTTCCATGTTGCGCGACAACGCCGGCGGGTGGGAAATACAGGCCGGAAATCTGAAACATCATGTCGAAGGCTGATCGTGCAGTAGTGTTTGCGGCGCTCGGCGACCCCGTGCGGCTCAATTTACTGGCGCGTCTTGGCGATGGCGGCTCCATTACTCAGCTGTCCGTCGGCCTGCCGATCACCAGACAGGCTGTAACGCGTCATCTCCATGTGCTTGAACGGGCCAAGCTCATTGAGGCGCGGCGGTGCGGGCGCGAGGTGCGGTTTGTCGCCCGTCCTGAACGGCTGCGTCAGGCCATGGGCTGGCTGGACGATGTGGCGCGTCAATGGGACGGTACGCTGGGGCGGTTGAAGAGCCACGTAGAGCGCAAAAAACGTTGATAGCGGTGAGGCGTCGCCAAGCAGGCGCGGCCATATCAGGACGCGCAAACAAAAAGCCCCGCCGGAGCGGGGCTTTTTCATTTCTCCGCTCGTTGGCGGCGGTTTATCGCCTGCGCGCTGGCGGCGATGGCTGAAATTTGCAAGGCTTTGAACGCAGCTTTGAGGATGCAGGGCCGATGAATATCTATTACCTATTGGCGTTGGCGCTGGGGATTGCGGGCGCCGCCAACCTTATGGTGTTAAGTTTCGGTTTCACGCTGGCCGGCTGGCGCAAAAACACGCTTTATCCGTTGGCGGGCGGGCTGGCGCTAATCGGCGCCGCCGCGGTCTTCATCGTTTCAATGCAGAATTTCGGCGTCATTGAGAACAGCGCGGTTCTGGAGGCGGCGGAAGCCGCTCTTACGCTGGCTGCGGGACCGCTTTTCTATCTTCTGTTCGCGGCGATCATCAAAATGAAGGCGCGGGTCGGCGCTGTTATCGCGCCGGCGGCCGCTGCAGCGTTCATTTTTGCAGCAATGCAGTGGTCCGATATCCGTCCGGCGGTGCTTGTTCAGATCGCTTATTCCGCCGCCGCCGCAATAGCCGGATGGCGGCGCCTGCAACAAACGAACATGCGTCCGCCGCTCGCTGCTCTGGCGCTTCTATCCGGCGCCGCCGCGCTTCATATGGCGCAGATCACCCGAATGGCGCTCCCGGATATCGCGATGCTTTCCGGGGTGGTGCCGCTGACATTGTCGGCTGTAGCGTTCGCCGTGGTGGCGTTTGCCGCGCGGCGCCTGGCGAATGGCTGGGTGGTGGCGTCCCACCAGAGGGCCCCGGCGCTCAATATCGAGCGGTTGCGCTCGGCGTTGACCGATGGCGAGGCTTATTTGCAGCCGGATTACAGGCTGGCCGATCTCGCCGCCGCCGCGAAAGTTTCACCTGCCGCAGCGTCCGCGACGATCAACCGGGAGACGGGCGGCGGGTTTGTGCGGTTTTTAAATCGCGAACGGCTCACCGCCGCCCGCCGACTTCTGGCGTCCCCTGAAGAGACGGAAACGTCTATTGAAGCGGTTGCGCTGCTTTCTGGGTTTAGATCGCGGTCGGCGTTTTATCGGGCCTTCAAGGAGGAGTATGGCGTGTCGCCGGCCTCGGTCCGGTGCGTGAAATACTGTCCTGATAAGGAAAACGGGACAAACTAACGCGTGCGGATGCGGCGACAGCCCATATGTTCAGGGCGTGCTGTAACGAGGATGCGTCATGCAAAAAGTCATTATCACCGCCTTCGCGATTGCTCTGGCGGCGGGGGCCGCTGCGCCCGCAAACGCTGAATCCTGGGACGCCTGCAGGAAGGTCGAAACCTATCCTGGCCGAGAGTGGCGCCCGGTCGCTCCGGGAGCCTATGGCTGGAACGCCGAAACGCTGCTCGATGCAAAGAGCAAATTTGAAATCATGCAATCGGCGTCTGTCGTTGTTGTCCACAAGGGACGGTTGATTGCAGACTGGGGCGACAGCGCAGAACGGTTCACGGCGCAATCGGTGCGCAAGGGGCTCCTTAATTCGCTGGTCGGCGTGCTGGTGGATGACGGGAAGTTGTCGCTCGACGACACTCTCGCCGATCTTGGCATTGACGATATCGACCCGCCGCTGACTGACATGGAGAAAACCGCAACGTTACGCGATCTCCTGCATTCGCGTTCGCAGATTTACCATTCAGCTCTTTATGAGGTTGGCCAATGGAAGCGGGTGCGCGCCTCGCTTGACGAGCAAAAACGAAATGCCGGCGCGGGGGCCTTCAAGCCGGGCGCCATGTGGATATATAATAACTGGGATTTCAACGCGCTCGGCACGATTGTCGAACAGGCGTCAGGCAAATCAATCGGCGCTTTGTTCCAGCAAGAAATAGCAAAGCCTATCGGCATGCAGGACTTTAGACTAAGCGATGTCGAGTACACGACGAAGGACCACCCTGCAGAGCAGCATTTCAATAACGTCTCGGAACACCGCGCCTATATGTTCAATATTTCGACCCGCGACCTCGCCCGGTATGGCGTTCTCTACTCCGCTTGCGGGAAATGGAAATCGCGCCGTATCTTTTCTCACGAATGGGCGCTTCAAAGTCTTGACGGAATCGACACGAGTATTGGCCGGCCTGAACAATATTCCGAAACCGGCTTCGGCGATTACGGCTTTCTCTGGCAGGTCGATCGACCGGGTTCGCGCCGTTACGGTTCTATGGGAACCCGCGAACCGGCCTATTTCGCGACGGGTAATCGCGGCCATTTGCTAGCGGTTTTCCCTTATCTCGATCTCATCATCGCTCATCAGGTCGGCACCCGCGGCGGCGTCAGCGGCGAAGCGCAGCAAAAACGCGCGACTGAAGGCTCTCCCTCCGCGACGGATGAGGAAATTGCGAATCTCATGATGGCGATCATCGCCGCGCATCCGGACGGTGCGACAGCGTTCATGGAAGAAGAGTAACAAAAAGCCCCGCCGGAGCGGGGCTTTTTCAAATCGCACTGTCTGATCTGTCAGAGCGCCGCTTCAAGCTCCGGCAGCGCCTTGAAGAGGTCGGCGACAAGACCGTAATCCGCGACCTGGAAGATCGGCGCTTCTTCGTCCTTGTTGATGGCGACGATGACTTTCGAGTCCTTCATGCCGGCGAGGTGCTGGATCGCGCCGGAAATGCCGACGGCGATGTAAAGTTCCGGGGCGACGACCTTGCCGGTCTGGCCGACCTGGTAGTCGTTCGGCACATAGCCGGCGTCGACGGCGGCGCGCGAAGCGCCCACCGCGGCGCCGAGCTTGTCGGCGACCGGGAAGATGTATTTCTCGAAATTTTCGTAAGAGCCGAGGGCGCGGCCGCCGGAAATGACGATCTTGGCGCCGGTGAGCTCCGGCCGGTCGGACTTCGTCAGTTCCTCGCCGACGAAGCTTGAAAGGCCCGGGTCGCCGGCGGCGTCGACGGCTTCAACGCTCGCCGAGCCGCCTTCTTCGGCCGCCTTGAAGGCGGTGGCGCGCACGGTGATGACTTTCTTGGCGTCGTTCGACTTCACTGTCTGCATGGCGTTGCCGGCGTAGATCGGCCTGACAAAGGTGTCCGGCGCCTCGACCGCGACGATTTCGGAAATCTGCATGACGTCAAGCAGCGCCGCGACGCGCGGCATGACGTTCTTGCCGGTGGTCGCCGCGGTCTTGAGGATCGCGTCATAGCCGCCGGCGAGCTTGACGATCAGGTCGCCGAGCGGTTCGGCGAGGCGATGGGCGTAGGCCGGATCGTCGGCGTGCAGCACCTTGCGGACCCCGGCGATCTTCGCGGCCGCAGCCGCCGCCTCGCCCGCGCCGTCGCCGGCAACGAGAATATCGACATCGCCGCCGATCGCTTTCGCAGCGGTGACGGTCTTGTGGGTGGAATCGTCAATTGCGTTTCCGTGGACGTCGGCAACAACAAGAACCGCCATCTTAAATCACTCCCGCTTCGTTTTTCAGTTTGTCGACGAGTTCCGCGACGGTTTCGACCTTCACGCCCGCTTCGCGCTTCGGCGGCTCGGTGACCTTGATGACTTCAAGGCGCGGCGCGATGTCGACGCCGTAGTCGGCGATCTCTTTCACATCGAGCGGCTTTTTCTTCGCTTTCATGATGTTCGGGAGCGAGGCGTAGCGCGGTTCGTTGAGGCGCAGGTCAGTAGTGACGATCGCCGGCAGGTTGAGCGAGACGGTCTGGAGGCCGCCGTCGATCTCGCGGGTCACGTTGAGCTTGCCGTCGGTCTTTTCGACTTTCGAGGCGAAGGTGCCCTGACCCCAGCCAAGCAGCGCGGCGAGCATCTGGCCGGTCTGGTTCGAATCGTCGTCGATCGCCTGCTTGCCGAGAATGACAAGTTCCGGCTTTTCCTCGTCGACCACGGCCTTGAGGAGCTTTGCGACGGCGAGGGGCTCGACCTCGGCGTCGGTCTTGATGAGGATGCCGCGGTCGGCGCCCATGGCGAGCGCCTGCCGGATCTGGTCCTGGGCCTTTTCCGGCCCGATCGACACCGCCACGATCTCTTCGGCGGTTCCGGCTTCCTTCAGGCGGATCGCCTCTTCGACGGCGATTTCATCGAACGGGTTCATGGACATTTTCACATTCGCGAGGTCGACGCCGCTCTCGTCCGATTTCACCCGGACTTTGACGTTGTAGTCGATCACACGTTTGACAGGCACGAGGATCTTCATGCGGTTCTCCTGACAGGACGCAGAGGGGGCTGGGACGGAACCGGAAAGGCCGCTCCCATGAAATTCGCGGCGGACCATAGCGACAGGAATGACGCCTTTCAACGTATTCCGGCGCCTCCTTTTAGCCCAGATTTCCGCTTATCCGGGCGGCGGCGGGCGAGCGGAGGGTTTATGAACCGGAACGTCTTTTTGTTTCTGGCGGCGATGGCCGCTTTCTTCGGCGAAGCCGTCGCGCAGGAGGCGGGCGCCGGCGCCGAGCCCGGCATGACCATCGAGGAGGCGGCTGCGGTCTTTGAAGAACAGTCCTTTACCGCGGAGATCGTCGACGCCTACGCCCTCGCCGCCGAGGCCTGGAGCCACCGTTTTCTTGTGGAAGGGTTTAATTGCGGCGAGGCGCGCTGCACGGAATTCGTCTTCAGCGCCGCCTTCGACGATGCAGCCGGCTTTTCGCTGGAACGGATCAATCAATGGAACCTGCAGGAACCGGCGGGGCGTGCGTTCCTCAACGCCGAGGGCGCGCCGATGATCGATCACGTGGTTTCGGTCGGCGCGCCGGACGACGCCGACGTCTTTTACGAAGGCCTGCTTTTATGGCTCGAGGCGCTTGAGGATTTCAGCGCCTATCTCGATGAGGGAGAAGCCGCGAGCTGACGGCGGCCCCCTTCGCGATCAGCTCCCCGGCCCTTTGCCGATCAGGATGAGAAACAGCGCCATCAAGGCGATGGCGACGCCTTGCGCGATCACCCGCAGCCGCATCAGCTTGTTGGAGTTGGCCTTGGCGAAAGACCCGCCGCGGGCGAGGGAATAAATGCCGACGGCCAGAATGATCGCCGTTGCGGCGAGCGCAATGGGAATAAGGAAGAAAACCAGTCGGTCCATGTGAACAGCCTTTCCGCCGTATGACGAGCGGCGATTGCGCTCTTTTTAGGCCCGCGAGCGCGGATTGGGCCCCCGCGAAATGACGCAGCGCCGTCAACGGGATGCGCCGGATTTCAACCTTGCGTGCCATGCGGGAAGGAACACGCTCCCCTCGCCGGGATCGAAGTCGATATAAACGAGCTCCGGCTCGCCTTCGAAATCCGCAAGCAGCGGTCCCGTCAGCGAGACGAGATAGGCGCGGATGTCAGCGTCCGCCGGCGCCTCGACGCCGAGCCCGCCGTCTTCCGGCGGCGCGATCATGGGCGGCTTCAGTTCATGGAGGGCGAAATCCATGCGCACGTCATAGGTGCGTTCGGCCTGATAGCGCAGGAACTTGAGGGCGTTGTGCCACTGCTCTTTTTCTGCGTCGTCAGTGCAGGATTCCAGCTCCGCGCCGGTCGCGCCCCAGCGCCGCTCGGGACAGTGATAGGGGTCGAATGAAAGCTCGAAGAGACGGTCCATCACATGCGCGAGGTTCAAGCGCATGCGGGTCTTGTCGGACCGCCAATAGGTGATCGTGCAGGCGTCCTTTTCCTCGTTGAAAGCCTTCAGCAGATCGTCGGCGAGGTTTTCACCTTCATAGCGAACGCTCGGATCGCCTTCCTCGACATGTTTGACGAGTTCCTGCATTTCCCGGCGCAGTTCGATGAAGCTGACCTTGAGGCGCGCATCCCGCGACGGAGTCGAATATTCCTCCCACTCGCCATAGGTCCCGTAGATGTTGGGCGGCAGTTTCTTCGGGTGCGGCTTTAAGTGAATGTTTGACATGAGCGCGCTGTCGACGGCGACTTTGCGCGCCTTGATCGCGCCGCAGATGGTCTCGAGGCCGAAGCGCAGTTCTTCGGTCGGGTCGTAGGCGAAGCCCGGGGCCGCGAGCTTGCGGCGGACGTAATCGTAATATTTGAGGGTGCGATCCTGGAAACGGAACTCGCCGTAATGCCAGACGCCTGAAGGGTGCGGGACATTGCCGTAATACTGTTCGAGGGAGAAGTCCTCGATATCCTCGTTGCTTGCGGCGCGAAGCTCGCCGCCGACAAGCGAGCCGTCTTCGGATTTTTCCGCCCCTTCCACAAAGATCGGCCGCCACGCCTTGAGGCCGGCGCCAAGCTCCGGCTTTGAACGCATGAAGTTCGGGCCGTAAGTCGAGCGCGTCACGGATTGATCCGGGTGCGAAGCGATAATCAGCACGCGGCCGTCGTCGAGCACGTCATAGACAATACCCACGTGACCGTAGATGTCATAGGCGATTACGCCGGGCTTGACGGACTCCCGGGAGACCTCAACGGGATAGAAATCGTCATGGGTGCGGCCGCCGCCGGTTTCCGGATGGGTGCGGAACATGGCGGTCGAAACTTGCCCGCCGATGCTTTTCAGAAACGTATGGGCGTTCGTCACATAGTTTCTGACGCTGCGGCGATGGGTGACGACATTTCCTTCGGAAGAATACCGGATATCCTGACGAGCGCCGTCGGCGGTGCGCATGGCGTTCTGAAAGGAAAAAGGCAGACCGTTCTTCCAGGCGTAATAGGCGCGCAAGACATAGGCCATGTCTGCGCAGTCGCCGCGCAGCACCGGATCGCTCTGGGAGCGGTAGGGATTGGCTTCATTCTCAAGACAGGACGGAAGGGATGTGCAGTCCGAGCGGCCGATGGCCTGGACGAATTCGGCGTAGCCGGCCTCGTCTTCCGCGGTCCAGCTTTCCTTGTAGACCTCCCAGCGCTTGCCGGTGTTGACCGCCTCCGGGATCGTCGCCTGGGCGCTCGCAAAGCCGAGCGCGGCTAGGCTGCAAACCGCCTGGCCGGCGGCGAGCCTGAAGCGTCGGCCGAGTGTCCACGTCATACCCATGGGCTGATTTTAACGCGGGATTAACCGACTCGATAGGGGCCTAAAGCGCTGCGCTTGCGCTTTCCTCGGCGCCTGACGCAGCGCCGCCGCAGCGGGCCGGGTGTGTGTTTTCTCGGGAAAAACTACGGGATTTCAAGCAGGTAGTGCAAAATATCCAAAATTCAAGTCTGGCGGCGGCGGCTCATCGTCACGATCTCAAAGACGCGAACAACAGAAGGGAGAGACTATGGGATTCGAATTATTCCTAGCGGGGCTGGTTGTCCTCGCCGTCATCTTGATGCTCAACACGATGAAAATCGTGCCTCAGGGCTTCGAGTTCACCGTTGAGCGTTTCGGTCGGTATACCAAAACGATCAAGCCGGGCTTGCATTTTCTCGTGCCGTTTTTCGACAGGGTCGGGCGGCGGATGAACATGATGGAGCAAGTGCTCGATGTGCCGAGCCAGGAAGTCATCACCCGCGACAACGCTCTCGTGCGGACCGATGCGGTGGCGTTCATTCAGGTGATGGATGCGCCTGCGGCGGCCTATGAAGTGCATAACCTGACGCGCGCGATTTCGAACCTTTCAATGACGAATATCCGTACAGTGATCGGTTCCCTCGATCTCGACGAGGTGCTGTCGAACCGGGACGACATCAACGAACGGCTGTTGCGCGTTATTGACGCGGCGACCCAGCCCTGGGGCGTCAAGGTCACGCGCGTTGAAATCAAGGATCTCGAACCGCCCGCCGACATCACCGAGGCGATGGCGCGGCAGATGAAAGCCGAGCGGCTGAAGCGCGCGGAAATCCTCACCGCCGAAGGCGAGAAGCAGTCGGCGATCTTGCGGGCTGAGGGGGAGAAGCAGTCGGCGATCCTCGAAGCAGAGGGTCGTAAAGAGGCTGCTTTCCGCGACGCCGAAGCGCGCGAGCGGGAAGCCGAAGCCGAGGCGAAAGCCACGCAGATGGTGTCGGAGGCGATTGCAGCCGGCGACGTTCAGGCGATCAATTACTTCGTCGCTCAGGACTATGTTAAGGCGTTTGAGAAGCTGGCGATCTCGCCGCAGCAGAAAACCCTGATCCTGCCCGCCGAGATGAGCGCTCTCATTGGCACGATTGGCGGCGTCGGCGCGCTCGCCAGGGAAGCGATGGACAAGAACGCGCCGCGACGGTCGGGCGGATCGGTTCCGAGCGCGTCCTAGTGAACAGCGCAAGGGAAGCCAGTAAGGGGTGATGACATGGAAAGCCTGATTGAATTTCTGCAGACGATGCCGTTCTGGTATTGGTGGGTGTTTGCGGTCGTTTTGCTCAGTATCGAGCTCTTGACCGGCTCAACCTACTTTTTCTGGCCCGCCATTGCGGCGGTCGCTGCGGGGTTTCTGGATATAGGCCCGCTTGACGGGCAATGGCAGCTGCAGCTGCTGGTGTTCGCGGTCGTTACAATCTTGCTGTCAATCTACGCGCCTTCAAGAGTGAAGCCGTGGATTCACAGGACGCAGGCGGACCACCTCACGCTCAACGAACGCGGCGCGCAGAAGATCGGCCGCCGTGCGACAGTCAGTCAGGCTTTTCATAACGGGACCGGCAAGGTTCGGCTCGGCGATACGCTCTGGCTCGCCGAGAGCGAAACCGGTGAGGACTTCGCCGAAGGGGCGCAGGTAATGATCGCCGGCGCCGAAGGCTCCAAGCTGTTTGTGAAACCAGTTGCGTAACAACAAAGTCACGGGGTGAAAGGAGAGAAGACCATGCGTTCAATTGGATCTGTCATGACAATGATGGTGTTTGTTCTGATCATTGTCGCCGGCGCGATGTTCGTCGGCCCGCAATGGAATGTCTGGCGCGCCGAGCTGCAGGGCAAGGCGGCGCTGGCGCAGGCTGAAAACGAGCGGAAGGTGTTGATCGAAGAAGCCAAGGCCCGGCTCGAGTCGGCGAGATTTTACGCCGAGGCGGAGGTCGAGCGCGCCAAGGGCGTCGCCGAGGCCAACCGTATTGTCGCTGAAGGGCTTGGTGGTCCGGAGGGTTACCTCAGATATCTCTGGATCAACAAGCTCGGCGAGAACCAGCAGGACGTGATCTACATTCCGACTGAGGCGGGCATTCCGATTCTCGAGGCCGGCAGGCTCGGTCAGTAGAAATATTATCCAAACGTGATTGCAAAGGGCGGCTGATAAGGCCGCCCTTTTTCTTGGTCGATCAAGGGCGATCAGGTATGGTTGCGTCAGCAAGCATCAAACAGGGTGGGAACATGATCAGATTTTTAAGCGTAGTCGCCGTGGTGTTTTTCGCCGCCGTTGTTCCGGCGCGGGCGGGCGACACGGAAGACATCAAGGCTGCGGTGGCCGCCACATACGCGTCGATTTCCGGGCCTGTCGGGGAGGCGCGCGACTGGGATGCGTTCCGCGCATTGTTCCTGCCGAAGGCGGTCTTCACCGTCGCGTTTCCCGGCGATCTTGGAGAGGGGCGTGCGGTTCAATTGACGGTCGAGGAATATGTCGAGCGCAGCGGTCCTTATCTTGAACAGATCGGCTTTATCGAAACCGAGACCCGATCGGCCATTCGCCAATATGGCGAGATGGCGACCGTTGTCAGCGCCTATTCAGGCGTTCGTTCCGATACGGGCGAGGTCGTCGCCACCGGCGTCAACACTTTCATCCTTGTGAAGGTGGAAAATGTCTGGAAGGTCGGCTCGATTTCCTGGCGCGAGGCGGATGAAGACTGGCCTGTCGATGTGATGTTCGACTAGCGTCTCGCGTCCTTAGTAAACCCGTCGCCGCCAACCGCTCGAAACGAGCGTTCTGCCAATCGGCCAGAGCGCAAAGCCGGCGAGTTTCAGATGCGCCCAGGCGAAGGGGATGCCGATGATCGTGATCGCGAGAAACAGCGCTGCGATCACATGGCCGAGGGCGAGCCACCAGCCGGCGAGTGCGAACCAGATGAGGTTGCCGAGAAAGCCGAGCGGACCTGTGCCGATTTCCTCGCCGAACATCAGTTCGCGGTCGATGGTGCGCGTACCGAACGGCCACAGCGTATAGACGCCGTTGTCGATCGCGGCGCGCGCCCATGGGATGCCGACAATCGTGACCGCCATGAAAAAGGCCGCCACGAACCAGCCGAGCGCCGCAACCGCGCCGCCCAGCGCCAGCCATAGAATGTTCAAAACAAACGCCATTGGCGTCATGCCGCCTTCGTCGGTCAGGGGATGATCTGGGTACATAGCGCGCCTCCTCTTGAGTGAAATATAGGCGCCCGGCAGGGCGATTTCCCATCGCTTTGTCGCATCAGCGATGCAATTGGGCGCGCTATAGGGGCGCGGGCCTCATGATAAACGTAAGGCGAATTGGCCGGCGCCCTTCGGGCGTCGTACGTTTAAGCAGCAATTCCCTTAACTCATCGATCTTTTTATTGATGAGGCGCAGCTCTTCCTCATTAGCCCAAAAACCGTCAGCCTTTAGAAATGTGTCTCGCGTGGATGATCTTACTCTGCACCGGCCGCTTTCAAACGCTTGGCGAGATTCTTGCGCCGCTTGGCGTGCTGCGTTTTCGCAAACCCGAATGATCGCCTCTACCGTTTCGTGATTGTCCGGGTCGTAAACAAGATAAGGGTTCGGGTCAGTGGTGTAGGCGATAGCCTTCCGCCCCTTCGTTCGTATGTCGCTGTGCGGCTTAATGAGTCCGGCTTTCTCGAGTTTGTTGATGTGTCTGTAGAGCGAGCCAGGATCTCTGCAAATCTGCGCGCCGATTTGCTGCACGGTTAGGGGCGCCAGCTTTATTGTTGTGATCCAGATAGCGTAACGCACTGGATTAGTTAGCAGTCTCATTTTCACGGGATCGCTGATGGGGGTTTCGCGCATAGAAAAATCTTTTCTGCAATAGCTTAGCATTGGCAGAAAAGGCTTTTTGACGCAAGATGCCCGCTGATTTGGCGAAAGGTGTGTGTATGTGGCGTGTGATTGTGGGCGCGTATATGGCGCTGGCGCTGACGGCGTCATGTCAGGCGCAGGAGGGGTTGGGCGGTAATGGCTATGCGCCGCGCGACGTAAAGATCGAATTGCTAGGCAAAGCTCGAGAGGGCGCGCTGTTGCCGGTTGTGTATGTTTTCGACGAAGACCGGAACCTGCCTACGGTCCGCGCGGCGATCGGTATTCTGCAATGGGCGGAATTGGCGCCGCCGGTTTTGCTTGTCGGCGTGTCGACCGATGATCGGTTTGCGGACTTTACGCCGACAAAACCCGCCGACGGTCCCGATACAAGCGGCGGCGCAAAAAATGTGCTCGGCTATATCGATGACGTGCTGCGGCCATACCTCGCTGAGAATTATCCGGTTTCGAGGTTTGAAGTGTTGCACGGCCACTCGCTTTCGGGGCTGTTTGTACTTTTTGCGATGCTGGAAGAACCTGAGCAGTTTAACGGCGTCATTGCTATCGGCGCCTCGGCTTGGTGGGATGAGGAAAGTATATCGAAACGCGCCGCGGAGAGTTGCGAAAATACATCCTATCGGCGGTTGTTTTTATCGCTGTCATCAGAAGTCGATTCGCGAAATGGCGTTGAAAGCATAGCGGCGTCATGTGCGAGAGCTGATCAGTCGCTGGGCGCGACGGTTCTGAAGGAGTACCCTCATGAAGATCATGTAACGGCGGTTACGCCGGCCACGCATGATGGTCTTCGCTTTGTATTCGACGCTTGGAATATGGAGCCGTTGATTGCTGCGCGGGATATTGACGGTATCGAAAGTCGTCTTGATTTTCTCCGAGAGGTGGCAGGCGGCAACCCCTATATTAGCGTGAGCGGCTTTGCTCAGCTCGCGCGAGGATATACGCGTGAAGGCGATCCGGAGACCGCCATTCGCATCCTTGAGCGCGCAGATAAACTCGCCCCAAATGAAATAATGGTGTTGAATTTTTTGGGCGAAGCTTATGAAGAAGCGAAGAGATATGAAGATGCGTGTCGGACATATCGGCGTTCACTGGCTGTGGCCATTGAGCGTAAGCATCCAATGGAGCGCTGGATACGAAAGCGCATGGCGGGTCTGGGCAGTTATATGACCTGTGAAGCAAGTTGATCCGCAGCCATAAGCCTGCCGCAATTGTTAGGTAATTGTTGCGCATGCGTTGTATATGTGTTTCGGTTTTTATTCTCGTGGCGGGGGTTCTTCACCCTGCAATTGCACAGGATAAGTTCGCCTCGCGCCTTTCCGAAGCCGCGATTGAGCGCACGAAACAGCGCGTCGTTTACGATCCGGCTTATGTGACGCTCGCTTATCCGATGGGCGATGTGGCGCCGGATCGCGGCGTTTGCGCCGACGTCGTCATCAGGGTTTTTCGCGCGGCCGGAGTAGATCTGCAGGCGCTTGTTCATGAAGACATGAAAACCGCCTTCGCCGCTTATCCGAACCACTGGGGGCTGGCGCGACCCGATGCGAATATCGATCACCGCCGCGTGCCGAATCTTGAAGCGTTTTTCACGCGGCGTGGCGCCAGGCTGCCGGCGAGCGGCGATCCTGCTTCCTATCTTCCCGGCGATATCGTCGCCTGGAATCTGAAAGGCGCGCAGGGCGGCTGGCTGCCGCATATCGGCGTCGTCACCGACAGGATCGCGCCATCCGGCCGGCCGATGATTGTCCATAATATCGGCGCCGGGCCGAAACTCGAAGATGTGCTTTTCAACTGGAAAATTACCGGCCGCTATCGCGTTACCGGCGATGAACTCGCTGAGGGCACATAGGTACGCGCGGCGTGAATTTCAAGAATTGATCTTCGCGGCTCGAAGATGCGATAAAGTCATATCGGCGCGCGTCATGCGCCGTCCTCACGCTATTCACGGACATCACGACAATCGCAGGAGGCGCATATGCGCAAGATTCCTTTGGGCCGTTCAGGCCTCGAAGTATCGCAACTTGGTTTCGGCTGCATGGGGCTCGCCGAATTTTACGGAGAGGCGCTGTCGAACAGCAAGGCGGAGGAAGTGCTCGAGGGCGCGCTGGCGCGCGGAGTCAATTTTTTCGACACCGCCGACATGTATGGGAGCGGCCGCAACGAAGAACAGCTTTCAGGGTTTTTGAAAAACCATCGCGATGAAGTCGTTCTTGCGACGAAATTCGCCATTCAGCGTGGGGATGACGGAACCTGGCTCGGCCTGTCGAACGACCCCGCTTATATCAAACAGGCCTGCGACGCGTCGTTGAAGCGTCTCGGGATCGATGTCATCGACCTTTACTACATGCACCGCCGCGACCGGGAAGTGCCGGTCGAGGACTCGGTCGGCGCGATGGCGGATCTTGTAAAAGCGGGCAAGGTGCGCGCCATCGGCCTTTCGGAAGTCAGCGTCGAGACGTTGAAGAAGGCGAATGCGGTTCATCCGATTGCGGCGCTGCAGTCGGAATATTCGATTGTGACGCGCGATATGGAAGCGGAAATCATCCCCGCCTGCCGAGAACTCGGAACGACATTCGTCGCCTATTCGCCGCTGGGGCGCGGACTTCTTACCGGCGCCTATCGCAGCGAAAAGGATTTCAGCGCGGGCGATTATCGCCTCGTTATGAACCCGCGTTTCGCCAATGGCGCGCTTGAAAAGAATCTGCCGCTGGTCGATCAGATCGCCGAGATCGCCAAAGCCAAGGACGCGACGCCGGCGCAAATCGCGCTCGCCTGGGTGTTGTCGAAGGGCGGCGACATCGTGCCGATCCCGGGCACCAAGAAACTCTCGCGGCTCGATGAAAATATCGGCGCGCTTGAGGTCAATCTTGCACAGGAAGACATCGCGGCTATCGAGAAGGCCGTTCCGCCGGGAGCGGTTGCAGGCGCGCGTTATCCGGAAACCACCTCCTCGACGCTCAACGCGTAAGCCCTAACCTAAGCCAAGGCGCGCGCGAATGTCCTGAGGCTTCGCGCCGCCTTCTCTCATGGCTTGCAGGGTCGCGGCCTTGTCGCGTTTCGCGAACCGCTTGCCGTTATCGTCGGTGATCAGCCGGTGGTGCCGGTAGACGGGCGCCGGGAAATCGAGCAGCGCCTGCAACAGCCGGTGCAGATGCGCCGCCAGAAAGAGATCCTCGCCGCGAATCACATGGGTGACGCCCTGAAGCGCGTCGTCATGAACGGCGGCGATGTGGTAACTCGCGCCTAAGTCCTTGCGCGCGACGACCGGGTCGCCGAAAATTTCCGGCGTCGCCTTTATTGTTCCTGTTTCGCCTTTCGGGCCGCATCCTTCCTCGATGAAGGAAAGTTTGTCGAACGCATCGCCCAGTATCGCGCGTGCGTTTTTCATGGAAAGCCGCCAGGCGTAAGCCGCGCCCTCGTCCATGAGCGCGCGCTCTTCATCCGGCGGCAGGGCGCCGCCCGTATATTGCGGGCCCTCAGGGCCGTCGGGCGTTAAGTGCGGCGCGCGGGCGATCTCGTCGGCGATTTCCTTGCGCGTCTTGAAACAGCGATAAAGGGCGCCTTTCTCACGCAAGCGTTCGAGCGCGGCGGCATAGTCCGCGAAATGATCGGACTGGCGCCGCACCGGCTCCTCCCACGCGACGCCGAGCCAGGCGAGGTCTTCATGGATCGCCTCTTCGAATTCGGGCCGGCAGCGCCCCTGATCGATGTCCTCGATGCGCAATAAAAACCGCCCGCCCGCCGCTTTGGCGGCCGCGTGCGCCGTTAGCGCGGAAAAAGCGTGGCCGAGATGCAGAAGGCCGGTCGGCGACGGCGCGAAACGGGTGACGAAGTCGGTCATGAGCGCGAATGTAAAGCGTCTTGCGGAAGATAGGAATCGGGCGCTTCCCCGCCCTCTTATCAACACGCCGTTAACCATAAAAATCTAGGCTCGGCCTCGCCTCCAGCACCCATGGGAGAATTGCACGATGGCGCTATCCGGCAAGGCCGCAGCCTACGATCAGGACTTGATGCGCGACATGAAAATCGCACAGGAGCGCCACGGCGCAAGCCTCACGAAACAGGTCATGGATTTCCTGGCGCTCAGAAGCGCCGGAACCGGGCTGACCTTTGAGGAATATCTGTTCTTCGAACTCTATAACCGCCCGCGCGCGGAATACGGCTCGTTTATGGGCGACGATCGCGCGCGCGCCGCGTTTTTTCTCGCCAACGAGCTCGACGACTGGAACGTCGCCGAGGACAAGATCCATTTCGCAGAGGCGATGCAGCGCGCCGGACTGTCGAGTCCGAAAACCCTCGCTGTCGTTCACCGCGACCGAACGCTTGAAGGCGTTCCGTCTTTCCATTCGCCGGAAGATATCGAGGTTTTTCTTGCGTCATGCGCGTTGCCGGTGTTCGGCAAGCCGGCGATCGCCAGCCATGGCGACGGCGCGGTAAAGATCGTTGCGCGCGACGGCGACCGACTGACCGCCGACAGCGGCGAGGCTTTCACGGGCGCCGAACTTGCCGCAGAGATCAGCGTTTATGTCGAGGACGACGGTTACCTGTTTCAGGAGGCGCTGGACCCGCATCCGGCGATCGCCGAAATCACCGGCGGGCGCATTGCGAGCTTGCGCCTGGTCGCCATGCTGGGACCGGAAGGCGTGGATATCCGTTTTGGCGTCCTGCGTCTGCCTGCGGGCGACAATCGCGTCGATAATTTCCGTCGCAAGGGCAATCTCATCGCTGCCATTGACTGCGAGACCGGCGTTGCCGGCGGCGCGCGGCGCGGCTTCGGCGTCGGCGCTGAAACCATGAGCGCGCATCCTGATACGGGCGCGGCGATTGAAGGCGTCGTCCTTCCCGATTTCGAGCGGGCGAAGTCCGTTGTCGCGAAAGCCGCGGCGCAGTTTCCGACCTTGCATCTTCAGTCCTGGGATGTGGCGCTCGCCACGACCGGGCCGTCGCTGCTCGAGGTCAATCCGGGCGGCAATTTCAACATTCTCCAGCTCGCTCTCGGGCGCGGCGTGTTCGATCCCGAGTTTCGCCGGTTTCTCGAATGGCGCCTGCAGGAAAATCCGAACGCTCGCGTCAATCCGAAGGCGCTGAAAGAGGCGAAGAAACTCTTCCGGTTCTAGGCGCCGGCGTCAGGTCCGCGCTTTTCCTTGGCGCGCGCGCCTGTTACGCTCGCCCCAAAGGGGCGGCGCATGAGCGGCATCGACGACATCGATATCGGTCCGGAGGGCGAAGCGGGCGGCGTCGCCGCCGTTGCGGCGGCGCTCGAATGCGAAGCAGACGCCGCCGGCAAGGCGCGCTCGCCAACCTGTCTTTCCTGCGGCGCGCCGATGGCCGGCGTTTTTTGCGCCGCATGCGGACAGAAGAATGACGACATGCGGCGCAGTTCGTTCATGCTCGCGCGCAACTTTTTCGAGGACACGTTCGGGTTCGATTCGCGCATGTGGCGCACGCTCGGCCTGATGGCGGTGAGACCCGGCACGGTGCCGAAAGATTTCGCCCATGGAAGACGCTCGCGATTTACGCCGCCGGTGCGGCTGTTTCTGGTGGTCAGCTTCCTGTTCTTTTTGACGATAGCGCTCACCAACACCTTGTTCGCGGCGCTCGATCTTGAGTTCAAGGATCCGCAGCAAGCATCGGGCGCCGAAAACGGCGCCGTGGTCATCGGCGGCGGCGACGAGCAATCCGACTGTGGTTTTGCTGCGAAGCTAAAGTTTTTCATCAAGGAGAGCGCGCTTGATATCGACTCGGAACGCGTCGAGCGCTGCTTCGGACAACTGCGCCGGGATATTGAAGCGGAGATCGAAAATCCGGAAGCGAACGATAAATACGATGTTGATGCAGGAAATGACCCGGAGGGGGCGAAAAGCCTGATGGCGCGCATCGCCTATGGCGTCAGTTGGGCGACATCAAATCCGCGGGCTTTCAACAGTAGTTTGAACAGCTGGCTGCCGCGCGTCATGTTCCTGATGACGCCGGTGCTCGCCTTAATCCTGACGCTGTTTATTCGCGGCAAGGACGCGCTGATCTTCGATCACCTGGTGATGTCGTTTTATATTCACGCCGCCGGGTTCGCGATCATCGCCGTATGTCTGGTCGTCGCGCAACTGGGCCTTCCCTATATCGGCGTCGCGACATTCGTCCTGGTGGCGGGGTATTACGTTACGACGCTCAAGCGGACCTATGGCCGAGGTTGGGTCAAAACAGTCTGGACCGCTTTGGCTTCCGGGTTGCTTTATCAGTTCGTACTGATTTCCGCCATGATGGCGATTGTCTGGAACATCATCTGGAACGCGGCGGGATAAGCCTTAAGCCGCCGCGCCGCCGACCGTGAGCCTGTCGATCTTGATCGTCGGCTGGCCGACGCCGACCGGCACGCCCTGGCCGCCCTTGCCGCAAACGCCGATGCCGGGGTCGAGGGCGAAGTCGTTGCCGATCATGGAGACGCGCGTCAGCACGGTCGGGCCGTCGCCGATCAGCGCGACGTTTTTGAGCGGCGCGCCGACCTTGCCGTCCCTGACGCGGTACGCCTCCGTGCAGTTGAAGACGAACTTGCCGGATGTGATGTCGACCTGCCCGCCGGAGAAATTGACCGCGTAGATGCCGTCCTTCACCGTACGGAGGATTTCTTCCGGATCGTGTTCGCCGGCAAGCATGAACGTATTGGTCATGCGCGGCATCGGCTGGTGGGCGAAGCTTTCGCGCCTTCCGTTGCCGGTGGCGCGCGCGCCCATCAGGCGGGCGTTGAGGCGGTCCTGCAGATAGCCTTTCAACACCCCGTCTTCGATCAGCACCGTGCGCGAGGTCGGCGTTCCTTCATCGTCGACGGTGAGCGAACCGCGCCGTCCCTCGATCGTGCCGTCATCGACGACCGTAACCCCCGGCGCGGCGACCCGTTCGCCGATGCGGTCGGCGAACGCCGACGTCTTCTTGCGGTTGAAATCGCCTTCGAGCCCGTGGCCGACCGCTTCATGAAGGAGAACCCCGGTCCAGCCCGGCCCGAGCACCACTTCCATCTCGCCGGCCGGGGCCGCTTCCGCCTCGAGGTTGACGAGCGCCTGACGCAGGGCTTCGTCGACCTGGGCCTGCCAGGCGTCGGCGGCGATGAACCGCCCGTAGCCCTCGCGCCCGCCGGCGCCGTGGCTGCCGGATTCCTGCCGGCCTCCGTCGCCGGCGGTGACGGAGACGTTGAGCCGCACGAGCGGGCGGAAATCGCGGATCACCTCGCCGCCCGGGCGCACGATCTCGACCGCCGACCACTCGCCGGAAAGGGAGGCGGAAACCTGCCGCACGCGCGGATCTTTCGAGCGCGCGTAATCGTTAATATCGGCGAGAAGCCGGGTCTTGGCCTCGAAATCCATGTCGCCGAGCGGGTTTTCGTCCGGATAGAGCCGTGCGTTGGTGCGCGCCGGGCCGTCGGCAAGCGCGCCGCCCTTGCCGGATTTCACCGCCTGCACCGCCGAGCCGGCACGCTTGAGGGCCGCCTCGGAAAGCTCTGACGCGTGCGCGTAGCCGGTTGATTCGCCGCAAACGGCCCGGAGGCCGAAGCCCTGATCGACATTGAAACTGGCGGTCTTGAGCCGGTTGTCGTCGAACACGAACGCTTCGGACTGGGCGTATTCGAGATAAAGCTCGCCGTCGTCGGCGTCCTTTAGGGCGTCATTCACAAGCCCTTCGACGCGGGCGCGGTCCAGATCGGTGCGGGAGAAGAAATATGATTCGGTCATGGGGCAGACTTAAGGCTCCGCGCGGCGGCGGGCAATGGCGCGGCGGCTGGTCCTGCGACCATTTTTCCATGCGGGCCGCGATGACGGAGCGGTTTGAGGCGGCCTATAAGCGGGCGGGAAAATTTGACTGGGGCAGGGGCTTGAGCGTATCGAGCGCCCGAGGCGGCGCAAGCCGTTCCGCCTCTGTTAAAAAGCCGGCGGGACATTGGCCGGCGTCGCGAAAAAACGGACGATTTGGCGCGGGAGCGACAATGCATAAACTGATCGCAGCAATGACGGGACTTGGCGTTTGGGCGGCCGCCGCCGCGAACGCAATGACGCCGGGCGGGATCGCCATGCAGCCGGCGAATTCGGCGCTCGCCGAGGAAGTTCATTTTTTCCACAACATTGTCCTGATGCCGGTCATCACCGGAATCAGCCTGTTTGTGCTGGCGCTCCTGATCTGGGTGGTTATTCGCTACAACGCCAAAGCCAATCCGGAGCCGCGCAAATTCAGCCACAATACGCTGGTCGAGGTAATCTGGACGGCCGGCCCGATCCTGATCCTGCTGTTTATTGCGATCTTCTCCTTTGACCTCCTTTACAAGGAAGGCGTGCAACCGGACGGCAAACAGGTTGTTGTTGAGGCGGACGGCGCGACGACGGAATTCGTTTTCGCCAATGACTTTTCCGAGGGGCGCATGATTTCGCGCCCGGATCATTTGCAGGTCATCCTTGCTGACGCCGCTGGCGAGCGCGTCTTGAAGCGCCGGTCCGATTATCGCGTCGCCGGTCTGGGCGATGCTGAAGTGACGGTCACGTTCAACACGCCGCCTTCCGCGGGCGACCGCGTCATCATTCGCGGCGGACGCTCGATCGACAATCGCGGCGACATCGTGCTGGCGCCGTCGGTGACGCTCAAGGTCACCGGCAATCAGTGGAACTGGACCTATACCTATCCCGATTACGGCGACATTGAATATTTCTCGAATATGCTTCCCGACGACCAGGTCAGCGATCTGATGTTGCGCAAGCTCGAGGTTGATAACCGCGTCCTGGTGCCGGTGGGCGAGACAGTGCGCGTGATCGTCACGGCGAGCGACGTGATCCACTCCTGGGCGATGCCGGCCTTTGCGATCAAGATCGACGCCGTGCCGGGCCGCATCAATGAAACATGGTTCAAGGCGGATCGCGAGGGCGTTTATTACGGCCAGTGTTCTGAAATCTGCGGCATCAAGCATTCCTTCATGCCGATCGCCGTCGAAGTGGTCTCGCGTGAGGCCTTCTGCGGCTGGGTGCGGGACAAGCAAACCGAATTCGGACTGGAACGCACGCCGGAAGAACTCGCCGCCGAACCGCTCTGCGGCGACGCCGGCGCCGTTCGCATGGCCGACGCCGCCGCCGCTGCGGCGCGCTAGAAAAGGATTTTGATCGATGGCTGACGCACACGTCGCTCACGGCTCTGACGACCACGCAGACCACAAACCGTCCTTCTTCGTACGGTGGTTCTTTTCGACCAACCATAAGGACATCGGCACGCTTTACCTGATCTTCGCGATCCTCGCCGGCATCATCGGCGGCGCGATGTCGGGTCTCATGCGCATGGAGCTTATGGAGCCCGGCGTAACCTTCCTCACTACTTTCATGGGGGAGCGCGATATCGATGCGGCTTCGAACTTTTACAACGTCCTGATCACCTATCACGGGCTCATCATGATCTTCTTCATGGTGATGCCGGCGATGATCGGCGGGTTCGGCAACTGGTTCGTACCGATCATGATCGGCGCGCCGGACATGGCCTTCCCGCGCATGAACAACATTTCGTTCTGGCTTTACGGCGCGTCGGGCGTTTTGATCACGCTCTCGCTGTTCGCGCCGGGATACGGTTCGAATATAGGCTTTGGCGGCGGCTGGGTGCTCTATCCGCCGCTGTCGTCCCTGAAGGGCAGTCCCGGCCCGGCGATGGATCTCCTGATCCTCTCGCTGCACCTGGCCGGCGCCTCATCAATCCTCGGGGCGATCAACTTCATCACCACGATCTTCAACATGCGCGCGCCGGGCATGACACTGCACAAGATGCCGCTGTTCGTCTGGTCGGTGCTGGTCACGGCGTTCCTGCTCGTGCTGTCGCTGCCGGTGCTCGCCGGCGCGATCACCATGTTGCTCACTGACCGCAATTTCGGCACGTCCTTCTTCGATGCGGCCGGCGGCGGCGATCCGATCCTGTACCAGCACCTGTTCTGGTTCTTCGGCCACCCGGAAGTCTACATCCTGATCCTGCCGGGCTTCGGCATCATCAGCCATATCGTTTCGACTTTCTCGAAAAAGCCGATCTTCGGCTATCTCGGCATGGCCTATGCGATGGTGGCGATCGGGTTCGTCGGCTTCATCGTCTGGGCGCACCACATGTATACGGTTGGTCTTTCAGTGAACATGAAAGCCTATTTCGTGGCGGCGACCATGGTCATCGCGGTGCCGACGGGCATCAAGATATTCTCGTGGATTGCGACCATGTGGGGCGGTTCAATCACCTTCAAGACGCCGATGCTTTGGGCAGTCGGATTCATCTTCCTGTTCACGGTCGGCGGCGTCACCGGCGTCGTTCTCGCCAACGCCGGCATCGATCACTACATGCACGACACCTACTATGTGGTTGCGCACTTCCACTATGTGCTGTCGCTCGGCGCGGTGTTCGCGATTTTCGCGGGATGGTACTACTGGTTCTCGAAAATGACCGGCAAGGAGTACCGCGAGTGGCTTGGCGCCTTGCACTTCTGGGTCATGTTCGTGGGCGTCAACCTGATCTTCTTCCCGCAGCATTTCCTCGGGTTACAGGGCATGCCGCGGCGCTACATCGATTACCCGGAAGCCTTCGCCCATTGGAATTATGTGTCCACCATGGGCTACGGCGTCACGATCCTCGGCATGGTGGTTTTTGCGATCTGCATGTTCGACGCCTTCTTCATCTACCGGAAGAAAGCGGCGGCCAATCCATGGGGCGAGGGTGCGACGACGCTCGAATGGACGCTGCCCTCGCCGCCGCCGTTCCACCAGTTCAACGAGCTGCCGCGCTTCGACAAGGGCGACGCCAAGGCGTTCTAATTTGGGCTGTTTCAACTTACGCGCGAATAACCCGCCGAGAAATCGGCGGGTTTTTTATGATTTCACTGGCGCTCAAAAAATGCTGCAACGCAGCGTGACGGCGCCGTGAAAATATCGTTAACCTTCGGCAGGGGTTAAGTTAACCAAGTGAATAGGGGCGATTCCATGGAAGGTATGATTAGTGAAATTCGGGCCGTTGCCGAGTCGATGTTCTTGAGCGGCGACTGGACCTTTACCGGCATGGCCGTAGTGGCGGCGCTGATCGGCGTTTTCGCCATGCGCAATGTCGGGCAGATCCTGTGCGTGAGCCTGCTGGCGATGGTTGCGCTCGGCGCGATCTGGATCATTTACGGCGGGGCGACGAGCGATGCGCCGTCCGATCCGGCGACTTATATGAACGGTTTGAACGCGGGCTGGGAGTCTCTTGGCGCGATGACGGGTACTTCTCTCGTCGGCTATCTGGTGACTTTCGCCGTTGCGATCGTTGTCCTGTTCATCGCCAAGTCGCTGGTTTTCCGCAACTAGGCTACGCTTTTTGACGATCTGGAAAGCCGGCGCGTCCGCGGCGCGCCGGCCTTCTTTGTTCAGCGAAGGGGCCGCGGACTGGGGTTAGTTACGTCGGAGGGGTTCGATGCTTGCCGAATTATTGAATGAGATGCTGGCGATTTTGCGCGCCACGTTTTTGCACGGAGACTGGATTTCACTGCTGATCGCGTTCGGTTCGGTGATTGTCGCCGCCTTGATGATGCGCCGGGGCACGCAGATCGGGTCGATGACGCTTATGGCGCTGACGTTATTCGCCATCGGCGGCTATTTGCGCAATCTATTCGCCGGGCCGACGCCGGAGGGCGGGACGGTTACCGGCGGGCGCATGGTCAGCCAGTTCAACGCCAGCCTCGGCCAGTTCATGGACCTGACCGCCGGCAACTTGCTCGGCTATTTCATGGCGTTCATGCTGCTGATTTTGGTCCTGTTCGGCCTGAGGTCGATTCTCAGCCGCTAGAGGGGCTTTTGCGGCGCTCCGCCGCGGCGGTTCCAACCTGCGCGGCCTTCTCATAAGATGGCTCATGGGGCATAAGCCGCCTCATGAGCGACGCCGCTATGGACAGCACTCAATTCTCAGTTGCCGGCCCGCGCGATTATTTCGCGCTGCTAAAGCCGCGCGTCATGTCGCTGGTGATCTTCACCGCGCTGGTCGGCATGGTCGCCGCGCCCGGATCGCTGCACCCGGCGCTCGCCGCTATCGCGCTGTTGGCCATCGCGGTCGGCGCCGGCGCATCGGGCGCGCTCAACATGTGGTGGGACGCGGACATTGACGCCGTGATGACGCGCACGGCGCGCCGCCCGATTCCGTCCGGCCTGGTGCCGAGAGCGGAAGCGGCGGCGTTCGGCGGTTTTTTATCCATCCTGTCGGTTTTTCTGCTGGCGCTGGCCTCGAACTATGTCGCCGCCGGTCTGCTCGCTTTCACGATCTTTTTTTACGTGGTCATTTATTCGATGTGGCTGAAACGGCTGACGCCGCAGAACATCGTGATCGGCGGCGCCGCAGGCGCCTTGCCGCCGGTGGTTGGATGGGCGGCGGTCTCGGGCGACGCGCCTTTGGAGGCGTGGGTTCTCTTCGCGATCATTTTCCTGTGGACGCCGCCGCATTTCTGGGCGCTCGCGCTTTTTAAAAGCGGCGATTACGAACGCGCCGGCGTGCCGATGATGCCGGTCGTCAGGGGCGGGCGCTCGACCCGCCGGCAGATTTTCGGCTATGCGCTGATCCTCGCCGTCGCCGGGCTTGCGCCCTATGTCGTCGGCATGGCGGGGCTGATTTATCTGGCCGTCGCGGCCTCTTTCGGCGCTGTGTTCATTGGTCTTTCCTGGCGGGTCCTCAAGGCCGCGGACGACGATTTCGGATCGGCGAAACAGCTCTTCGCCTTTTCCATTCTCTACCTTTTCGCGCTTTTCGCCGCGATCCTGATCGAACAGCTGGCGGGGCTTCATGGCTGAACCACAGAACGCCAATACGCCGTCGCCGTCCGCATACGGTCTTTCTCCCGAGGAGAAGAAGAAACGCGGTCAGCGCAACATCGCCATCGCGCTGGCGCTCGGCGCGTTCATTATTCTCGTCTTCCTCGTAACGATCCTGCGGATTGGCGGCGCCGTCGCCGAGCGCAGTTTCTGACCGGAGGGCTTTCTTATGTCCGTCGCATCGAAGAATAAAAAGACCGCTATCATCGTCGCCTGCGTGGTTGTCGGCATGGTCGGCATGTCGTTCGCGGCGGTTCCTGCCTATCGCGCCTTCTGCCAGGTGACCGGCTGGGGCGGGGTCACCGGCCGGGCGGACGCCGGCGCGTCGCATTCGGTTGAGCGCGATATCACCGTGCGGTTCGACGGGACGGTGAACCAGGGGCTCGCCTGGCGCTTCAAGCCGGAGCAGACCGCGCAAACGCTGCAGATCGGCGAGACAGGGCTCGCCTTTTACGAGGCCGAGAACCTGACCGACAAGCCGATTACCGGCCGGGCGACCTACAATGTCTCGCCGGCCAAGGCGGGGATCTATTTCAAGAAAATCGAGTGCTTCTGTTTCACAGAGCAGACGCTGGCCCCTGGGGAAAAGGTTTCAATGCCGGTCACCTTTTTTGTCGATCCGGCCCTCGCGGACGACAAGAATCTCGATGATGTCCAGACGATTACCCTTTCCTATACGTTTTTCCGGTGGGACGACGGCGAGGAGGGGGGCGGCCTGGGCGGCGGCCGTTGAGGCGTTCCGCGCAAGCTGCGGCTCTTTAGCGCGGCGTCAGGGGCCTCCGGCGCTTGGATTCAGCGCCCGCCGCAGTATAGAAAGCCGCCTGAAACCTTATCCCATTTGAAGAGCAGGGGCGGATATGGCCGGCGCCGAAGTCAAACACGATTATCACCTCGTCAATCCAAGTCCGTGGCCGCTCGTCGGGTCGATCGCCGCCGCCATGATGATGATCGGCGCGGTCACCTGGATGCGCTCGGGAGTCGGCGAAGCCGGCCTTGAACTCGGCCCGGTCGTCAATGACGACGGAGACCGGATGATCGCGCTCTCCGGCAACTGGCTATTCCTGCTGGGCTTTGCGGGCGTGCTCGTCACCATGATCGGCTGGTGGCGCGACGTCATCAAGGAAAGCCTCACCGGTGAAAACACCAGCCTCGTCGTGCGGCTCGGGCTGCGCTACGGGATGGTGCTGTTCATCGCGTCGGAGGTGATGTTCTTCGCCGCTTGGTTCTGGGCGTTTTTCGGCGCGGCTCTGTTCCCGGGCGGATGGGATCCGGTGATGCTGGCGGACGGCTCGCAATTGATGCTCACCGATCCGGGGACGGGCGAAGATGTCGGCGCGGTGCTCGGCAATGCCGGACGAGAGGTCGCCACAGGCAATGTGTGGCCGCCGGTCGGCGTTCAGCCTTTGAGCCCCTGGGGTCTGCCGCTCATCAACACGCTGATCCTGCTGCTGTCCGGCACGACCGTGACATGGGCCCACCATGCAGTGGTCCACGGCGACCAGAAAGGTCTCGTTCAGGGGCTGATCCTGACGATCATACTCGGCGCGGTGTTCTCGGCGTTTCAGGCGGTTGAGTATTACGAGGCGCTCTCCTTCGACATGTTCAAGTTTTCCGGCGGCGGCATTTACGGCGCCTCCTTCTTCATGGCGACCGGCTTCCACGGTCTGCATGTGATTATCGGGACGATCTTCCTGACAGTCTGCCTGTTCCGGGCGCTTGCCGGGCACTTCACGCCGGAGCGGCATTTCGGTTTCGAGGCGGCGGCTTGGTACTGGCACTTTGTCGATGTGGTGTGGCTGTTCCTCTTCGCCTTCATTTACGTGCTGGGGAATATGGGCTTGTTGTCCTGAGGACCGGCCCTTAAGCTTTCAGACGCAGCAACAGGGAGGGCGGGCCATGCGCTCATCGACCCTCATGAAGGCCGGCTTTGCGGGGGCGCTCGCGGCGCTTCTGGGCGGCTGTCTGATTTCCGAAGATCCCGTGCTCAACGCCCGTAACGGCAACGCCAAACCCCTCGCGCCAGGCGACTATCAGTCCTGTCCGGTCAATGACGACGACGATGAACCGGACTGCCAGTTCATGTCGGTGACCCGCGACAGGACCGGGCTTTATAAATTCGTCTCGTCTGAAGACCAGGAAGTCACCGAAATGCGGTTCCGGCGTGTCGGCCGCGCGGGCTATGCGGTTCAGGCGAACGGCGCTGATGACGGGTATGCCTATTATTACGGCGCCGGGGATACGAAGAAGTTTCGTCTCGTCCTGATGATGTGCGGCGACTTGCCGGACGCGATGCGCGCCAAGCTTATTGCTCGGGGCGACCTTGAAACGGATGAAGACGGCTATACGACCTGCGCCGTCAAAACCGTGCGTGGACTGACGGATCCGGCGAAGGCGTATCATCGCGGCCAGGTCCGGCCGGCGGATGATGCGGTGATCGAGCTTAGGCCCGCGCCTCATGGCGCCGTCGCCGAGTGACCTACTATCCGCCGATATCGCCCTATGCGGCGGGGTTGGGCGGAAAATGCCCCCGTTGCGGCCAGGGCGAATTGTTTGACGGGTTTCTCGGTCTCAAACCGGCATGCCCGGTCTGCGCGCTTGATTACGCCAAGGCGGATTCCGGCGACGGCCCTGCGGTATTCGTGATTTTCATCGTGGGCTTTGTCGCTGTTGCGCTCGCTTTTGTCGCGCGCTTTGTCTGGTATGCGCCGATCTGGCTGGCTTTTGCGCTGAGCGCGGGGCTTGCGGTCATCATGATCCTCGCGCTCTTGCGCCCTTTGAAGGCGACCCTGATCGCGCTGCAATACGCCAACAAGGCGGCAGAAGGGCGTCTTGAGGAATAAGCATATGGTCGCCGGCAGGCGGTTTCAGTTTCGTCCGGTGTTGACCTTATGTGCAGGGCTCGGGCTCGCCGTGTTGATCGCACTCGGCGTCTGGCAGCTTCATCGCCTTGAGTGGAAACAGGCGCTGATCGCCAAGATCGAGGCGCGAGTTGCGGAAGCGCCAATCCCTTTTGAGAAAGCGTTCGCGCGCGCCGAAGCCGGCGAGGATATGGAATACACGCCGGTGTCGCTTTCCGGGCGCATTGGTCTTCCGGACCTGGCTTTTGTATTCGGGACCTACAACAGTGAGGCGGGCGGCTTTGTCTTTGCGCCGGTGACTTCGCGAACCGGCGACATCATCTATGTGAATCTCGGCTTCATGCCGCAACGGGTTCTTACGGAGGGGGATAGAACCGCTCATATCGAGGATGGGCCGGATATCGCGTTCGAAGGCCTGTTCCGGTATCCGGAGAAACCGGCGCCGCCGGCTTCCTGGTTCCGGCCCACCGGTCAATCCGTGGACGGACTATGGTTTACGCGGGATCCTGCGCAATTCGCCGAGGCTGCCGGCCATGCGGCGCCCGGCTATTATATCGACCGGTTCGCCGTTGAGGGGGCGGACTGGCCGAAGGGCGGGTCGACTAGGCTGGAGTTCCGCAACAATCATCTCGATTATGCGCTCACCTGGTTCGGGCTTGCGGCGGTGCTTTTGGCGGTGTGGCTGATTTTATCCTTGCCAAAGAAAGTTTCTTCAAATAACTTTGAAAAATAAAGTGAGTAACCTGTTCTGCTGCGGCGGCCAAGGTCTCGCTTTGCTTGATGGCTCGCTGGCCGGCTCTGCCGGGGGATGGAGGTCTTGATGTCGCTGGACCCTTTGCTGGGCGCGCCCTGGGTGATCCAGGTCCATGCGTTCGCAGCGATGGCCGCCTTTCTTCTGGGCGTCATTCAGTTTGCGGCGCCCAAGGGCACGCTTCCCCACAAGACCATCGGCGTCGTCTGGATCGTGTTGATGGCGGCGGTCACGGTCTCAAGCATTTTCATCAGACCGTCGATCGATCCGAGTCTGCCATTCCTGAAATGGTTCAGCCCCATCCATATTCTCACCGTCATCACTGCGGTCGGGCTTTATCAGGGCGTTGGCTTTTTGATGAAGGGCGGGCCCAATCTCAAACGGCACAAGGCGCCGTTCATCGGCATGTTCATTGGCGGGCTGATTATCGCCGGGGTTCTCGCGGTCGCCTTGCCCGGGCGCATCATGAACCAGGTCGTGTTCGGCGGTTGAAGGCTTACCGTTCCGTCAGCTTGAATTCGATGCGCCGGTTCTGGGCGAGAGAGCCCGCGCCATAGCCTGAAACAAGCGGCGACGTTGAGCCCGAGCCGGTGGCGAGGAGGCGCCTTCCGGCGACGCCCTGGCTGATCAGATATTCGACGACCGAGATCGCGCGCTGCGCCGAGAGATCGAGATTGGAATCGAAGAACTGGCGGCATGACGGCCCGAGCGGCGAGGCGTCAGCATGGCCGTCCACCCGCAGCACCCAGTTCACTTCTCCCGGGATGTCCCCTTGAATGTCGAGAAGGGCGCCGGCGAGCTTGTCGAGCTCGAGCTTGCCGGCGGCTCCGAGCGTCGCCGAGCAGGAACCGAACAGGATATCGCTTTCGAAAATGAAGCGGTCGCCGACGACTTTGACATCCGTACGGTCGCCGAGGGCCTCCCGCAGGGCTTCGAAGAAACGCGAGCGCACCTCCTGCAGTTCCTGCACCTTGCGAGCGAGCGCTGCGTTGAGACGCTTCGACAGGTTCTCAATCTGCGCCTGCTGTTCCTTGTCTTTGGCTTCCGCCGCATCAAGCGCTTCCTGCAGGCTTGCAAGTTGCCGGCGCAGGGCGGCGATCTGTGCGTTGAGGGTCGCCAGCTCGCTCTTTTGCTGCTCACTCAGCGCTTTTTCCGCTTCAAGCTCTTCGGCGGAGGCGGCGACAGCGGCCTGGCTGGCGGCGAGCGCGACGCCGAGACTGTCGAGTTCTTCGTCCTTCTTGGCGATCGTGTCTTCCAGCGACAGGATCTGCGCTTCGAGCCTCGCTTTTTCGTTCTGGGCGAGGCCGAGCTGGTCATTGAGAGAGTTGATCTGCGCAATCAGGCGCGCGAGTTCGTCGTCTTTCGAGGCGAGTTCGTCTTTGACGGTCTGCAGGCGGTCGCCGAGATAAAACTGCGCGACCACGAAGATCGACAGCACGAACATCAGCACGAGGAGAAGGGTCGACAATCCGTCGACGAAGCCCGGCCAGATATTGGCCTCGCTTCTCGTCCGCCGGCGGGCCATGGGCTACTCCCCGCCGCCGACGCGGATCAGCGTACGATTGAGGGCCCGGATTTCATCCTTGAGTTCGGCGATCTGACCGGCCTGGGCCTTGATCTGCGTTTCGGTGTTGGCGGCGAGCGACGCTTCGAGCGTTTGCAGCGCCGCAGCGAGATCTTCATTCTCGTAGTCGGCGGCAAGCTTGGCGCTGTCCCCGCTGCGCGGGCGCACGGTTTCGGTTATGCCGGCGAGCCAGTCTTCAAGGTTTGAATAAAAACGGTTCTGCGCCTTGCCGGCCTCAAGATCGAGGAAGCCGACCACGAGGCTGCCGCCGAGGCCGAACAGCGAGGATGAAAACGCCGTGCCCATGCCCGACAGCGGCTCGCGCAAGTTTGCGATCAATTGCGCGACCGCGTCTTCCGCCGCGCCGCCTGCATTGGCGAGGCCGTTGATGGTTTCGGCGACGGCGGAAACGGTCTGCAAAAGCCCCCAGAAGGTGCCGAGCAGGCCGAGGAACACCAGAAGGTTCATGATGTAGCGGCCGGTTTCGCGGCCTTCATCCATCCGTGTGCCGATCGAATCGAGAATGGCCCGCGTCGATTCCGGCGACAGGCGCGTCGATCGTGTGTCGGCGTCGAGAAGCAGCCGCGCCATGGCGCTGATGAGATTGGGCGCCCGGGGCAGGCGCGCCCGCGACGGGTCAGAGGCGTCCATGAAGGTTTCGACCCAGCGTACGGCGGGGTCGATCACCCCGGCCTGCCGCAGATTGTAGATGATGCCGATTGCAAGCACGCCGAGAATAAGGCCGTTGAGCGCCGGATTGGCGTTGAACGCGTCAAGCAACAGCGGCGTCGGCTGCGGGCTCATCGGTGAAAGATAGTAAACGACGGCCCCGACAGCCGATAAAAACAGCAACATATTCAGAATGTTGCCGCCCGGTCTGGCGAATTTGACGGTACGTCCGAACGAGCGCGCCATGAGATCCCCTTGAAAACCCTTACCAATCCCGCGCCCTATCATAATTCAAAAACGGGGCCGTATGAAAGCGTTAAGGCCGGGCGAATTGGGCCTTTAGTGGCGGAAACCCAACAAAAAAGGCGCGCCGCAGGGGCGCGCCTTTCAGGTTTTGATACTTGAGCGCGCTAGAGGTCGCTCAGGGCTCTTACTTCAACCGGTCCGAGATTGAGGGCGCGCACGCCCGCCTCGATCTTTGCGCGGTCGCCGACGATCACCCACACCAGGCTTTCGGGATGGATGACTTCCTTGGCGGCGGCGGTGATGTCGCTGGCGCCGAGACCGTTGAACTTGTCGGTCAGGCTAGCCGGGTAATCCCAGGGCCGGCCATAGCGGGCGCTGGAGGTGAGGCTGCCGAGCACCGACGAGGCGGTCTCATAGGAGCCGGGGAGCGAGCGCGTGTTGTTGAGCTTCATGCGCTCGATCTCGGTCGCGGTGGCCGGCCGGGAGGTCTTGTACTCGTTCAGCTCCTTCATCAGTTCGACCATCGACTGGCTTGTCTTGTCGGTCTGAACGGGCGCGTAGACGAACCAGGGCCGCTGGCCCTTGGCGCCGGAAAGGAAGGTGTAGGCGCCATACGCCCATCCCTTGTCTTCGCGGAGGTTCATGTTCACGCGCGCGCTGAACTGACCGCCGATGATGTCGTTCATCGCGGTGATCGCCACTTCATTCGGCGCGCTGGATGACGGCGCCACATGCGCCCCGAGGATCAGCGACTGCGGCGAGCCGGGCTTGTCGACGATGATGATCTTGCCTTTGGCGGGCAGACCGACCGTCGCGACGTTTTTCTGCGGGACCGGCTGTGACGGCGCGCGCCACGAACCGAAAGCCCGTTCGAGTTCAGGCTTGATTTCCGCAAGACTGGCGTCGCCGACAACGAAGATCGTCGCGTTGTCCGGACGCATCCATGTGGAATGGAAGCTCGTCAGGTCCTGACGGGTCAGGGAATTGATCGATTCTTCCGTGCCGGAACCGGTGAACGGTACGCCATAGGCGTGCTCTTCGCCGTAAATCATCGGCGGCAGCATTCTGAGCGCGAGCTGCACCGGATTGGCCTTTTCCTGCGCGATGCCGGCGAGCCAGCGCCCGCGCAGCCTGTCGAGTTCGTCCTGTTTGAAGGCCGGGTTGCGGATGACGTCGGCGAGAATGTCGAGCGACCCGCGAAGGTTTTCCTTGAGGGCGGACATCGACACGCTCGAGGCGTCGAGATTGGAGCCGGAGCTCAGCGTGGCGCCAAGAGACTCAAGCTCTTCGGCGATGGCGAGCGCCGTGCGCCGCGCCGTGCCTTCATCGAGCATCGCGCCGGTAAAGGACGCTGCGCCAAGTTTGCCGCCCTCAACCGAGTCAGCGGCGTAGCCGGCGTCGAACTGCACCGAGATTTCAACCACCGGGATCGCCCGGCGTTCGGCGAGCACGACCTTCATGCCGTTCGACAGGGTGGTTTCCTGGATGGCCGGGAAGGTGAGTTCCGGGGAGTTCGTAACCGCCGGCACGCCCTTCGAGCGGTCGACGTCGGAGGCGACGGTCTGATGATCCGGATAGGGAAGAACGTCGATCTGGTAATGGCCGGCGTTCATGACGTCGCGTGCGGCGTTCATAACATCGGCGATGCTGGCGCTATCGAGCCAGTCGAGCTGGGTTTCGATGAAGCCGGGATCACTGGCGTAAAGCGCGCCTTCGGCCAGCGCTGTCGCCTTGCCGCCGAAACCGCCGACCTTTTCAAGCCCGCGAATAACGCTCGCCTTGATGGAGGTCTTGGCGCGGGCGAGTTCGGCCGCCGTCGGGCCTTTTTGCAGGAAGTTGAAAACTACCTGCTCCATTTCCCGTTGCGCGCGGGCGAAGTCGGCGTCTTTCTTGGCGTCGACCGTCACCGAATAGAAGCTGACCAGTTCGTGATCTTCAAGGCTCGCCGTCGCCGAGGTGGCGATCTGCAGATCGTTGACGAGTCGCTGATAGAGGCGGGACGTCTTGCCGCCGCCGAGAATTTCCGCCGCCAGCGTCAGCATCATCGCCTCGCGGGTCGTACGGCCTGGCGCCGTCCAGTAGCGGTCGATCCGCGGTTGCGGCACGAGATCGAACATCACTTCGTGCTTGTTGATGTCGAGTTTCGGCGCATTGGCTTTGGTCTGCGTCACCGGCGGACCGGCTTCGATATCGCCGAAATATTTCTCGACCAGCGGCCGCGCGGTTTCGGCGTCGATGTCGCCGGCGAGGACAAGCACCGTATTGGCGGCGCCGTAATAGGTTCGGAACCATTCCTTGACGTCTTCAAGGGATGCGGCGTCAAGATCCGCCATCGAGCCGATCGTCGAATGGCGATAGGGGTGGCCGGCGGGCAGGAGGCCTTCAAGCATCGAATATTCGACCCGGCCGTATGGCTGGTTGTCGCCTTGACGTTTTTCGTTCTGCACGACGCCGCGCTGATTATCGAGCGTTTCCTGCGTCACGGCGCCGAGGAGATGGCCCATGCGGTCCGATTCCATCCACAATACGCGCTCGAGCGCCGGGGTGGGAACGGTCTGGAAATAGTTGGTGCGGTCGAACCATGTGGTGCCGTTGAGATCGGTCGCGCCGACTTCCTCAAGCGGTTCGAACCATTCGCCCTGATAGTTCTCGGAGCCGTTGAACATGATGTGTTCGAACAGATGCGCGAAGCCGGTTTTGCCTTCGGGCTCGTCCTTTGAACCGACATGATACCAGATCGACACCGCCACCAGCGGCGCCTTGCGGTCCTCGTGAACAATGACCCGGAGGCCGTTGTCGAGTTCGAATTGGTCGTAGGGAATTTTGACATCGGATGCGGCGGCGGGGGCGGCGCTTGATAGCAGCAGGGCGGCGCCCAGGGCGGCGGTTAACATTCGCATGAAAATAGCTCCGTTTAGCGGTTACGCGTCGCGGTGAAAGAAGGCGCTACCTTTGGGAAAAGCGCTATTTTCGTCAAGCGGAAGCGCCTCCGCTCGCCGAGCGACGGCCTCGCTTCGCCGCAGCCGGGGCCTGCGCCTTTTGTCGCTGTTCAGGGCTTAGCGCGGTGCGCGCTTGGCGAGGATGCGCTGCAGGGTGCGCCGGTGCATGCCGAGACGGCGCGCGGTCTCCGACACGTTGTGGTTGCAAAGCTCATAGACGCGCTGGATGTGCTCCCAGCGCACCCGGTCGGCGGACATCGGATTGTCCGGCGGTGCGGGCCGTTCGCCGGGTCTTGCTAGCAGGGCTTTTTCCACATCGTCCGCATCGGCGGGTTTCGGCAGATAGTCGATAGCCCCGGCTTTAACGGCGGCGACGGCGGTCGCGATATTGCCGTAGCCGGTGAGCATCACCACGCGGCAGTCCTCGCGGGCGTCGTGAATGTGGTTGACGACCTGCAGCCCGTCGCCGTCCTCGAGACGAAGGTCCACGACGGCGAATGCCGGCGTCATGTCTTTCAGGATCGCAATCGCGTCGCTGGCGCCGGCGGCGAGGATCGGCTGAAAGCCGCGTTTCTCAAGGGCGCGTCCGAGACGCGTGCGAAACGGTTCGTCATCGTCGACGATCAGCAGCGTGGCGTCTTCGGGGAGAGTGCGATCCTCTTCGCGTGCGTCGTCAAGGCTCGTCATGGCATATCCGGCAGGTCTTTTTACGTTTCTTTCTAGATGCGCTTTTCTGCGTGCCGTTTCAAGCATTTGGCGCAAGAGAAAGCGCTGACATCGGCCAGGTCGCCGTCACCTGGGCCCCTTTTCGTGAAGGCGCGTCCCCCCATTGCTGGTTTGCAAATGCGATCTCGGCGCCGGCGCCTTCAAGCAGCGTCTTGGCGATGAAAAAGCCGAGGCCCATGCCGCTTTTGCGCCCGCTTGCCGGACGGTGGCTCACATAAGGCTCGCCAAGGCGGGCGAGGATCTCTGGCGAAAATCCCGGCCCGTCGTCATTGACGGCGATCGCGAGGCTGCCGGCGCTCCAGTCTGCGGTGAGCACGACTTCCGAGCGGGCGAAGCTGGCGGCGTTTTCGATGAAATTTCTGAGTCCGAAGATGATTTCGGGCCGCCGGCGCAGCGTCGGCTCCGCCGCGCCGTCAAGGCTGTTGGTCTCGATACGGATCACCGGTCCAGACGGTTGATCGAGGAACGGTGCGGCGGCTTCTTTCAGGAGCGCGTCGACGCCGATCTTGTCGTGCATGGCGTCGCCTTCATCGCCGCGTCGGGAGAGGCGGCCGAGAATGTCGCGGCAGCGTTCGGCCTGGCTGACCAGCAACGAGGCGTCCTGCGCCAGATCTTCGTTGTCTTTCAGTTCACGGAGCATTTCCTTGGCGGTGAGCTGGATAGTCGCCAGCGGCGTGCCGAGTTCATGCGCCGCCGCCGCGGCGAGCCCGCCAAGCGCGGAAAGCCGCTGCTCGCGGTCGAGCACGAGTTGCGTCGCCGCGAGGGCGCTGCGCATCTGCGCGGATTCTGCGGCGATGCGGTGGGCGTAGGCGGCGAAGAACAGCACCGAAAAGGAAAGCGCCGCCCACACGCCGGCATTGTAGATCGGCGCGAGCGACAGTGTTTCGCCCGGCGTCCAGGGCAGCGGCATGTGATAGAGCGCGAGCAGGCTGACGCCTGCTAAGGCCAATGCGCTGATCAGCACTGTCAGTCTTAACGGAAGAATGCTCGCGGCGATGGTGACGGGCGCAATGATCAGCGCGGCGAAAGGGTTGAGAAGTCCGCCGGTGAAGGCAAGCAGCGCGCAAAGCTGCACGATGTCAAAGGCGATATAGGCCGCCGCCTCGCGGTCGCTCAAAAACCGTTGCGGCGAAAACCGCAGTACGGTGAAGAGATTAAGCCAGGCGCTGGCGGCGATGGCCGCAAGGCAAAGGCCGAGCGGCGTCGGAAACCCGAGGAAAAAATGCACCAGCACGATCGCGATTGTCTGGCCGCCGACCGCCAGCCAGCGCAGCGCCGTCAGCGTGCGCAGGCGCACCGGCCCGCGTAGCGCGTTGAGGGCGGCCTGACTGTCGGCGAGAGCGTGCGGCATTCGGCGCTTTTACGCGCCTGTTCACGGCAAGGAAAGGCGTTTAGGAAGACCGGCGAGCAACCTTCAGCGAGGCTTACGATGATCCGATCCGCAATCCTTGGACTGGCGGCGTGTCTCCTTCTCGCGGGCTGCGGCCGGAACGGCGCGGAGGCCCCGGTAAAAGGCGCTGCGCAGCTTTCTCCTTCTTTCACGGGCGAGTTCGCGCTTGTCGACAAGAACGGCGCGCCCGTCGTCGATGAGGACTTCGAAGGCAAGGTGATGCTCGTTTATTTCGGCTACACGAAATGCCCGGATATCTGCCCCGGCGACATTGCGGTCATGAGCGCTGCGCTCAACGAGTTGAGTGAGGAACAGGCCGCCGAAATTGCGCCGATCTTCATTTCGGTCGATCCGGAGCGCGACACGCCGGATGTCCTCAAAGCGTATTTCGCGTTCGACGAACGCCTTGTTCCGCTGACCGGCACGGTGGAGGCGGCGGAAAAGGCTCGGTTGGGCTTCAAGCTCTACGCAAAGAAATCGCCCCTGCCGGACAGCGCCCTTGGCTACGTGATTAATCACCAGCAGGCGTTTTTCATCACGGATCGCACGGGCCAGCCCCGGATCGCCAAAATGGGCGCCTCGACCCCGCAGGATCTGGCGGAACTATTGCGCCGCAGCATCCGGGACTATTAAGGCGTCTCAGAAAAATGCAAGCAATAACAAGGTATTGTTGATTCGCGTGAAGCGGGCCGTTCGTAACAAAACGGTCAAACTCATTGATTCCTTGCCCCGATTGAGCGCATAGTCCGCCTCCCTTAAGGGATTAGGGCATAAATTGTGCTATGCAGCATTGCGTGAAAGTAGCGTAAGGGGCGGCGAACGACATGCTTTATTCGGCCTATGAGCTAGCTTACGCGGCGGTGGCGCCCGCCCGTATCGCCGCCGGGTTCGGCGCCAGGTTCTGGCGGTCTTCTCTCAATCCGGTCGCCGACACATGGCAGGCGCGCTCGGTCGCCGCCGCATTCGATGTGTTCGAAAACATGACCCGCCGTTACCCGAAACCGGAATGGGGAATTGATCATACAACCGTCAACGGCGCCAGCGTACCGCTGACGATCGAAACGGCGGCGCAGAAGGATTTCTGCACGCTGCTTCATTTCAAGCGCGATGAAAAAACGCTCGCGAAAGCCCGCGGTTCGGACAAGCCCGATCCGCGGGTTTTGATTATCGCGCCGCTTTCCGGCCATTACGCGACGCTTCTGCGGGGCACGGTTGAAGCGATGCTGCCGGGGCATGATGTCTACATCACCGACTGGGCGGACGCCCGCGATGTGCCGGTGAACCGGGGGCGCTTCGATCTCAACGACTACATCGATTATCTGATCGGCTTTATGCGGACGATCGGCGAAGGCGCGGCTGCGGGCCGCGCGCACGCCATGGCGGTTTGCCAGCCGGGCCCGGCGCTGCTCGCAGCAGCTTCTGTGATGGCCGAAGACGACGATCCGGCGCGTCCCGCGTCCATGACCATCATGGGAAGCCCGATCGACACGCGCCGTTCGCCGACCGTGCCGAATGTGCTTTCCCAGGAACGGCCCTATGAGTGGTTCGAGCGCAACATGATCTACACGGTGCCGGCGCCTTATGCGGGCTTGATGCGCCGCGTTTATCCCGGGTTCGTGCAGCTTTATTCATTCCTGTCGATGAATTCGGATCGACATCTGAACGCCCACTACGATTACTTCCAGCATCTCGTCGAAGGCGACGGCGACAACGCGGACAGGCATCGCGCGTTTTACGACGAATATCTTTCGGTTCTCGACATGACCGAGGAGTTCTATCTTCAGACGATCCGCGAAGTCTTTCAGGAGCATTCCCTTGCGGAAGGCAAGTTCATGCATCGCGGCTCTCGCGTGAAGCCGGAAGCGATCAGGGATATCGCGCTTCTGACGGTTGAGGGTGAGAACGACGATATTTCCGGCATCGGCCAGACCCAGGCGGCGCATGATTTGTGCGTCAACATCCCTGAAGGGATGCAGAAAGATTATGTGCAGCCGGGCGTCGGCCATTACGGCGTTTTCAACGGCTCGCGCTGGCGCAAGGAAATTCAGCCGACAGTGGCGAAATTCATCGCTGCGCATGACGGCAAACGCGCCGCCTCCACGCGGAAGATGGCTGCGGAATAACCCCCGGAATCGAAAGATATTCAATTTCAGTTGCGTTCCAGTAAGCTGATCTTTGGCGGGGAGGAGCGCGCCCATGACTGAATTCGAACACGCCTTACTGTTTTCGGCGTTTCTTGAAGCCCAGAATGTTCTGTTTGCAAATTATATGACCATGGTGTTCGCCATGCTGACGGCGAGTTACTTCCTGGCCAAAAAGCTCAGTCGATCGATGATGGCGCTCTTCCTGCTGATATATACGCTCTGGTCGCTCAACATGATTCAGGCGATCTGGGCGGCGTTTGGCGATTTCGCCCGGCTTGGGGTCAAGATCAGCGCTTTCGGCGACAATCCCGACACTGATCTCGGCTGGATCGGTCCGGTTTATGATTCCGGCGCAGTCAGTTATATGAGCGTCCTGCCGAACATGATGGCGGGGATGGGGCTTGTCGTTTTTGCGGCCTCGGTCGGTTTCTTTTTCGTTGTGCGATTTCAGAAGACCTAGCCGGCTGGTTTCTTCCGTGCGATGACGCCGACGCAATCGTATTTCCTTTCTTTCGGCGCAAAAGCGCTGCGCAGCAAAATGCCGGCGGATTTCAGGAAGGTGTGATCCGGCGCCGCCGCATCCGGGGCCAGCCTTTTTGTGTTGGCGCTGATCGTGCGCTCCCACTCGCGCCAGTCGCGGTTATGGTGTCGCGTATAACCGTGAAAATAGACGTCCGTTACGTCAAAGCCGGCCTTGTCCATGATCTTGCGCAATGATCCGGGCGTGAAGAAATGGATATGGCGGGGCGCGTCGAACATCTCCGAGCACACATTGATGTCGTTGAAATGTATGCAGCCGCAATTCGGCACTTCGCACCAGAAGACGCCGTCGTCTTTCAAAAGCCTTCTGACGTTTTCGAGCGCGCGAACCGGATCGATGCAGTGTTCAAGGACATGCGTCATTGAGATGAGATCGTAGCCGCCGGTTTGCAGATCCGCCGGCATGTCTTCAGCAGTTCCCTGAAACACGCGAAACGGCGCTTCTCGGCTGACGGCGGACGGGTCGGGTTCGACGCCCGAGGCCGACCAGCCAAGCTGTGCATAGTCTTTAAGAAGATCGCCGGCGCCGCAGCCGACATCGAGCGTCTGCGCGTTCTCAGGGACCAGGGCCTTGAAATCATCGGCCGCGCGCGCACGCCCCCGATCCGCCCAGAAGGCGAGTTTGGTGAGGAGCTTGTCCTGAAGGCGCTGCGGCGCCGGTTTGATGTGGCTTTCGCCTTGCGTGTAGTAGGCGCCGAGCTGGTAGAAGCCGGGAATGTCGGCGGCTGGCGGCGTCGTTGTCATCGAGCCGAACGCGCAAGGCCTGCAATAGGAAAAGTCTTCATAGGCGCTGGCGGTGTTCTTCTTGGGATCGAGCGGCTGGCGAAGCCAGGGCGACATTTCGCGATCGCAGATGATGCAGGCGGTCATGGCGCATCCCTTATTGGCCTTGAAGTCGAACAGCGCGCCGGAAGACGCGGGGCTTTATGCGTCGGCCGGAGGGTTTGCGATAGCGGTTTTCCCCAATTCTGTCACGGGGCGAGCGTGTTGGCGCGCGCCGCAAACCCGGTCTCTGGAACTTTTCCGGCGCTTCTCCTATTCAGGAGAAAACCTCACCGGAGCGATCGCCTTCATGTCCGCAAAGTCCAAAGCGCCCATCCGTCTCTATCTGGTCGACGGGTCGGCTTACATATTCCGCGCCTATCACGCTTTGCCGCCGCTGACGCGAAAATCGGACGGGACGCCGGTGGGCGCCGTCTCGGGCTTTTCGAACATGCTCTACAAGCTGCTGACGGACATGAAGGACGAACATGACCCGACGCACTTTGCGGTGATCTTCGACTATTCGTCCAAAACTTTCCGCAACGAGATCTACCCCGACTACAAGGCGAACCGTCCCGAGCCGCCGGAAGATTTGCGCCCGCAATTCGCGCTGGTGCGCGATGCGACCCGCGCTTTCAACGTCCCCTGCATTGAGGCGGAAGGTTATGAAGCCGACGATCTGATCGCCACTTATGCGCGTCATGCCGAAGAAGCCGGCGGCGCGGCGGTGATCATTTCGTCGGACAAGGACCTGATGCAGCTCGTCACTGACAAGGTGACGATGTTCGACACCATGAAAAACAAAAAGATCGGCCGCGAGGAAGTAATCGAGAAGTTCGGTCTCGGGCCCGAACATGTGATCGACATTCAGGCGCTCGCGGGGGACTCGACCGACAATGTGCCGGGCGTGCCGGGGATCGGGATCAAGACCGCCGCGCAACTGATCGAGGAATATGGCGATCTAGAAACGCTGCTCGCTCGAGCAGACGAGATCAAACAGAAAAAACGCCGCGAAAACCTGATCGAATTCGCTGATCAGGCGCGCATTTCTAAAGAGCTGGTGACGCTCAAAACCGATACGCCGATTGAGGAGAAGATCGAGGATTTCGCCATGCGCGAGATCGACAGGGAAAAGCTCCTCGCCTTTCTCAACGAGATGGAGTTTTCAACGCTGACGCGCCGGGTCGAAGCCGATCTCGGCGGCGGGGAAAGCGTTGCTCAAGCCGCTAAAAGCGCTGACGCTGATTGTGGCGAAGACTATGAAACGGTCTTCGACGAAAAAGCGCTGAAAGTCTGGATCGCTGCAGCCCAAGAACGAGGGGTTGTCGCTGTCGATACGGAAACCGACAGTTTGAACGCCATGCGCGCCAATCTTGTGGGCGTGTCGCTTTCAACCCGCGCCGGCCGCGCCTGCTACATCCCCCTTGGTCATGGCGATGACGGGCTGGCGCTCGATGACGCCGATGTCGAAAAGCAGATGAAGCTGGAGGCGGCGCTCAAGCTGTTGAAACCGCTGCTTGAAGACCCGGCGGTCCTGAAGATCGGGCAGAACCTCAAATACGACGCGCTCGTCCTGTCGCGTTACGGCGTTTCGATTGCGCCGTTCGACGACACGATGCTGATTTCCTATGTCCTCGATTGCGGCAAGGGCAATCACAATATGGACGAGCTCGCCGAGCGCCATCTCGGCCATCAGACCATCAAATTCTCGGACGTCGCGGGAACCGGCAAGAACGCCAAGACGTTCAACCAGATCGCCATCAAGGATGCGGCGAAATACGCCGCGGAAGACGCCGACATCACGCTGCGGCTTTATGAGGTGCTGAAACCGCGCCTCGCGGCCGAAGGCAAGACAAGCGTTTATGAAACGCTGGAGCGGCCGCTCGCCCCGGTGATCGTCGAGATGGAAAAAGAAGGCGTCAAAGTCGATCCGAAGGTTCTTTCAAAATTGTCGGGCGACTTCGCCCAGCGTATGGCGGCGGCCGAGGCCGAAGCCTACAAGCTCGCCGGAGAAGAGTTCAATCTCGGCTCGCCCAAGCAGATTTCGGAAATCCTGTTCGGCAAGCTCGGCCTTCCCGGCGGACGCAAGACCGCGAAGGGCGCGTGGTCGACCAAGGCGGACGTGCTCGATCAACTGGCGGCGGAAGGCCATGAGCTGCCGCAGGTGATCCTCAACTGGCGCGGATTGTCGAAACTCAAAAGCACCTACACGGACACGCTGCAAACCGACATCAACCCGGAGACGGGCCGCATTCATACGTCCTACCATCTCGCTTCGACGACCACGGGGCGGCTATCGTCGAACGATCCGAATTTGCAGAACATTCCGATCCGCACCGAAGACGGCCGCAAGATCAGGACCGCTTTCATTCACGAGAAAGGCAATGTCCTTGTTTCGGCGGACTACAGCCAGATCGAACTGCGCCTGGTCGCGCATATCGCGGATCTGAAATCCATGAAGCAGGCTTTCGCCGACGGGGTCGACATTCACGCCATGACGGCGTCGGAAATGTTCGGCGTCCCCGTCGAAGGCATGGACCCGATGATCCGCCGCCGCGCGAAAGCGATCAATTTCGGCATTATCTACGGCATCTCGGCGTTCGGGCTCGCCAATCAGCTCGGCATTTCGAGGAGCGAGGCGAAGGACTATATCGACGCCTATTTCAAGAAGTTTCCGGGCATCCGTCAGTATATGGACGATACGATCGCCTCGGCGAAAGCGCACGGGTTTGTCGAAACGATCTTCGGGCGGCGCACCTATGTGGGCGGCATCAACGACAAGAACCCGGCGATGCGCGGCTATTCAGAGCGTCAGGCGATCAATGCGCCGATACAAGGGTCCGCCGCCGACGTCATTCGCCGCGCCATGATCCGCATGCCGGACGCGCTGAAGCGCGCGAAGCTCTCGGCGAAAATGCTCCTGCAGGTCCATGACGAACTGATCTTCGAGGCTCCCAAGGCGGAAGCCGACAAGACCTGCGAGATAGCGGTCAAGGTGATGATGGAGGCGCCGCATCCGGCGGTGGCGCTCAGCGTGCCGCTCGATGTCGACGCCCGCGCCGGCGCCAACTGGGACGAGGCGCATTAAAGCGAGCGTTCCGGCGGCAATAAGGGCGCCGCGGGTTCAAGCGTGATTTCGATGCGGCGGTTGCCGTCGGCATAGGGGTTTTCCGGATAGAGCGGATCGGCCGCGCCGCGTCCCGCGACCCCGGCGATGCGGTTTTGCGGAAAGCCTGCGGTTTCCAAAATCTTTCGCGCGGCGTTGGCGCGCGCCGCCGTCAGCTCGAAGGGCGAATAGCCGCCGCCGCCGCCCGAAGCGTCCGCATGGCCTTCAATGGCGATGCGATTGGGGAGCGGAATGAGCGCGGCGGCGAGTTCTTTCAACAGCGCTTCGGCGCGTTGCGTCGGTTCGGCGGATCCGCTCTCGAACATCGGCGCGCCGGTCTGGTCGACCATGACGACCTGCAACCCGTCTTCAACGAGGTTGATGGTGATTGCGTCGGATGAATCCTTGAGCAGCGGATGGGTCAGGATCGCTTTTTCAAGCGCGTCCTTCGCGTCCTGAAGCCGGTGGAGCCGGTCGGCGTTCGCGTTTTCGAAAGCGCCGTCGCGGCCGATGTCGCCGGCGGCCGGGCGCGCCGTCAGCGTATCCATGATCGCGTCGGCGCTGGGGTTTGCGGCGGGCGTGATATTGCCGGGCTGCCGCTTTTCGGGCGTCCCCTGCAGCGCGAAGTCGCCGGCGTAGCGGCGCTTTTCCGCGACCCCGAAGGCGTCGCGCATGGATCCGGCGACGACTTCCATCTTCACCTGGTCCTGGATTGAATAGGAAATAATCAGCACAAAGAAGCAGACGAGAATGGTCATCAGGTCCGCATAGGTGATGAGCCAGCCGCCGGCGGGCTTTCTGGTGCGGAAGCGCGACATCGGGTTACGCGCTCATGGCGGCGGCCGGCGCGAAAGGCGCCCTGGATTTTTCCGGCAGGTAGATGATCAGCATGTCGGTGATCGCGTCCGGGGACTTGCGATCCGCAACCTGGCACAGCCCGTCGATGATCAGCGACAGATTCGTTTCCTGCGCCTCGAGCTTCATGGCGAGCTTGTCCGCAATCGGCAGCGCGAAGACATAGGCGACAAGCGCGCCGTAAAGGGTCGTCAACAGCGCAATCGCCATCGAAGGGCCGATGGTTGAGGGATCGTCCATGGTCCAGAGCATTTTCACAAGGCCGACAATCGTGCCGATCATGCCGAAGGCGGGCGCCGCCTCGCCCATGGCGCGGAAGATTTTCTCGCCGTCCACCAGGCGGCGGATTTCCAGTTCGCGCTCCCGGGAAAGCTGTTCGCGCAAATGCTCGGTCGGCAGGCCGTCGGCGATCATCTGCTTGCCGCGGGCGAGAAAGGGATCGGAGACCGGCGTCCGTTCAAGACCGATCGGCCCCTTGCGGCGGGCGACATTGGCGAGAACGCGGACTTCCTCGAGCAATTCGCGCGGCTCGCGCTGGTGATCGAGAAAGGCGATGCGCGCGCCGGTCTGAAACGCGGCGAGCACCTGGCCGATCGGGAACCGCAGCACCGTCGCCGAGACCGCCCCGCCGATAACGATCAGGAAACTCGGCATGTTGAAAAAGACCGCGACCGCCCCGCCCATGGCGATGGCGAGACCGACCACGAAAAATCCGGCGACAATGCCGCCGACCGTCGCTAAATCCATGCGCATTGAACGCGCCCTTGAGAGCTTCTGCTCCGGCGACTTTATGTGCGCATGGTTAAAACGCTCCTCAGGAGACGGATAAAATCCGCCCTTTTCCGGCGTGTGAGAACGTTAACCGCTCCTTAGCGGCGGGAAGGGTATGAGAGCCCATGGCGACGTTGAGGGGAAAGGTCTTGTTAAGCCGTCTTCAGGACGGCTTTGCGGCGGCGCCGGGGCCGGTGCTGCGGCGGGCGTTAAGCCTGTCGCTGATCATGCTGGTGTTCTTCATCATTCAATCTCCGGTGATTTTTGAGTTCGTTGCGGAACGCGCCGACGCCGTCATTCAGGATTACCTCCCGTTTCATGTGGCTTCCGAAAAGGCGCTCGCGGGCGAGGGCGCGCGGCTTTACGATCCCGACTATTTTCATTCGTTGATCACCCAGGAACACGGGTTCTTGTGGTTCTACGCCCCGACTATGTTCCTGTTCCTCGCGCCGTTCGGGCTCGCGCCCTATGGGGCGGCGAAGTTCCTGTGGCTCGGCGCCTCCATCGCAGCGGTCGCCGCCGGGGCGAGATGGCTCACGCGCAAGAACCTGGCGTTGATTCTTGTAGCGGCGACCTCGCCCGCCGCCTGGTCGCTGATGAAAACCGGACAATTCTCCGCGTTCTTCACGCTGCTTGCCTGCGCAGGACTCTTGATGTCGAAAACCCGGCCGGTCCTAGCCGGAGTTTTGCTCGGCGTTTTGACGCTGAAGCCGCAATACGGATTGCTGATCCCGGTCTTTCTGATCGTCACCGGCTCGTGGCGAACGGTATTCTGGGCTGTAACGACGGCGCTGTTCAGCGCCAGCCTTTCCCTGTTCGCCTTCGGGCCGGAACCGTGGCTTGCCTACATTCAGTCTCTCACCAGCGCGCATGCGGATTTCATGGCGCTTGACAGCGGGTCCGGACGCATCACGCTTCTCGATACGCTGCGCAATCTCGGGATGACCCATGTCAGCGGCTTAGCCGTTTATGCGCCGGCGCTCGCCGCCGCCGCCGTTGCGATCATCTATGCGGCGCGGCGGGGCGCCTCTCACCGGACCCTAGCCGCGCTCGCCATGCTGCTCAGCGTGATCACCGCGCCCTATATCTGGATTTACGACTGGCTGCTGGTCGCCTTTCCGCTGCTGATCCTGATCGCGGACGGCAAGATCGCCGGCATGCGCGCGCAAACCGCCGCGGCGGTTTTGTGGTACCTGCCGATCGCCTCCTACATGACCGAATCGAGCGCTGTCGTGCCGGCGATCTGGATCTTTGCGGCGGCTGCTATCGGCGTGATTTACTGCGACGTATTGGGTTTGAGGTTCGCCCCAGCGCGGCTTGCGGCGGCGCGCTGATCCGCGCGGGGCCTGTTTCTAGCGGCATTCCTTCGGCCGGTTCGCCGGCGCATAGAGTGCAAGCGTCGGGTTCAACCTGTCGCGCGGATGCGCGTAAGGAATGGCGACGCTTTCAAAACCCATAAGCCGGGAGTGTTCGAGCGCCAGCGCGGAATGCACGAACACGCAGCGGCCTGCGGTTTCGTAGGCTGAGACCGCCGCGGCTGTTTTTTCCGGATCGTCTTCGTCAGGACGGACGGCGGCGACGTCATTGCCGGCCGCTCTCATGAGATAATCCTCCGCCGTCGTCAGGACGAGAGAGCGTTGCGGGATGAGCGCCTGGTAAGAACGGGCGTAGGGCGTTTTCGCGGCGCGGAAACTCAAATAGCCGGCGGCGTCCGCCACAGAAAGGACGGCGGCGTAACCGAACGCCGCGCCTGACAGCAACAGCGCCGGGGCGCTCTTGCCCCGGATCAGAGCAAACGCGCAGGCGCCAAGCACGGCCGCAAAGAGCGCAAGCTGCGGATAGAGCTGCAGCGGGGTTTGCAGCGCCGCCGGGGCTGAAGCGGCAGACTGGTAAAGCGCGATCGCCGCCGCGACGCCGGCGGCGCAACCATAGGTCAACAATTTCGGCCTGGCGGCGCTTGCGCTCATTACGCGATGTAAGCCGTAAGCAGACAGAATGGCGATAAACGGCATGACGGGAAGAAAATACCGCATGTTGTATCCCATCCCGCCATGCATGCCTTTCAGCGAGAAGAAAGCCAGCGGCGCGGCGATCATCAGCAATGAAAAGGCGTGCGCGCGCAGTTTGCGCCCTTTGAAAAATTCAAGGACAGGGATGATCATCAGCGCCGCGAACGGGAGGCTCTCGATCAGCGCCTTTTTCGGCATGCCCCAGAACGACCAATAGCCATAGTCGTCGCGCGCCAGGCCGAGCTGTTGATTGGCGCCGTCGAACGCCTGAATATCGACGATTAGGAAATAGGCGTTGCGCGCAAGCCTGAGCGCGTCTTTGCTGAAAACAAGCAACAGGAAAACGCCGGCTGTCAGGGCAAGGACGGCTCTGACAGTGAGGAACGGTTTGATAATCCTTTGAACGGCGGGCTTTGAAACGTCGAGGACAAGGCTCGCCGTTATCGCCGTCGCAATCGCCCAGGCGACGGGGCCGTAAGAGCCGGCGGAATCAAGGCCGCCCTTTTCGCCATAGTAAAACGGCAGGAAGACGCCGAATTTCATGTCATTGATCACCGCCGCCATCAAAACGCTTGGCGCAAGACCGGCGAGCAACGCCGCGGCGCTTGTCCGGTCGTCTGGCGCTGCATAAAGTCGAAGCCAGAAAAACGCGGCGGCTGCCGGCACGATCGCGTCGATCCGGAAATTGAGCCCGAGACCAAAGACGACCCCGGCGCAAAGCGCCGTCACAAGCCGGGCCGCTTTCTTTTCGCCGGGAATATTCAGTGTAAAGAGCGCGCCGCCGAGCGTAAAGGCAAGCGACAGCATTTGCGGCCAGATTCCAAACACATATCCGGCGAAAATCGTGGCGAATCCGAGCAGCAGGCAGGCGTTGCGCGCGATTGCGTCATCGTCATAGAGCCGTTGCGTGATCCTGTGCGTAAGCCACAGGGCCGCGCCGGCGGCGAGGGCGTTCATCAGGATCAGCCCCTGAACGCCGAACAGAATATAGAACGGCGCGGCGAGGATTGCGTATCCGCCCGGATATTGCGGAATGGCGCGGCCGTCGATGACATGAACCATGGTCGCAGACCGCGTCAGCAAGGGCGCGCCGTCAGGCAGGTTTTGCTCGGTAACGTCAAACGCGCCGCGCTCGGCCATGGCGCGCGCCATGTCGATATAAAGAACGTCATCGATGGAGAACGGCTCCTGGGGAACGGTGAAGGCCGCGAGCGCCAGGAGAACGGTCAGCGCGGCAAAGGCCTGCGTAACAGTAATGCGTGACCGCGAAATCATTATTGTCCCTTGCGCGCCGGTCGCTCAGCCAGAGAGGCGTCAGGGACGCGCTACAGGAAAAGAGTTTGAATGCAGTTAACGCAAAGTAAACGCACAGTTCCTTAATGTAGGTCTGTGCGAGAAGCTGTGACCCACATTCTGCCCCGTCTGCGGGCTTTTGCGCAGCGTCGGCGTAAAACGCTGACGGTCTGCGCCGGCGTGGTTTTTGTCGGGGGCTTTATTGTTTCGCTTGGCTCGCTGAAGCTCGACCCGACGGCGATTTCCATTACGCCCCTGATCCTCATGACAGCGGTGCTGGCGCCATTAAGCCTGGGGCTTGCTGCTTTCGGGCTGCAACTCTCCGCGCATGCGCTCGGGCGGAAGATGGGATTTCACGAAGCGTTCGCTTTTTCCGCCTTCGCCCGGATTACGGAACTGTTGCCTGTTCCCGGCGGCGCGATGACGCGCGGCGCAGCGCTGATGCGCGCCGGCGCCAGCCTCGCCGACAGCGCGCGGATGATCGGCGTAACCGCCCTTCTTACGCTGTCGATGTCCGTGGCGCTTGGCGGGGCGCCGCTTCTGCTGGCGGGATACAAGATAGGCTATGCGGTGATCGCGGGCGGCGCGGTTGCGGCCACTGGAGCGACGATCTGGATTGCGCGCTGTTCGGATGCGCGGACGGCTGTGCTGATGGTCGTCTTGCGCCTGGCGTCTCTGGGCGTGAATGTATTGCGCATCGTCGCGGCGTTCAGCGCCATCGGGTTTGCGGTCGGGCCGGTTCGAAGCGCCATATTCGTCGTTTGCGACAGCCTCGGCTCGGCCTTCGCCATCGCCCCCGGCGGGCTCGGCGTGAGCGAGATCATCGCCGCGGCGCTCGCGCAATTTATCGCTATCGCTCCCGCCGCCGCGTTCCTGACAGTGGCGCTTAACCGCATGGCCGGTTTTTGCGCCAGCGGCGTCATCGTGCTGCTGGTGTTTTCAAAAGAAAACTTTTTAGAGAACGCCAAGTAGCGGCAGGGCGGTTCTTTGGCTGCTCATCCTGCTTCGGCGAGGTCCGCCATATAGGCCGTCACGTCAATCACATCGTCAAGCATCTCTTGTCGCAGGCGTTGCGCCTTGTCCTTGATCTGATCGGGATCTTCGCCCGCAAGTGCTTCCAGATAACGCAGCGCGTCGTTCTGGCGTCCGCCCGTGAAGTTCTTCACCAGTCCGTATCGTTCTTCCTGCTCCTCATTGACGCCGCGCCCGGTCTTCGAGATGAAAACCGCATGCGCGCCAAGGCAGGCCGATTCCGAAGCGACGGTCGAGCTTTCGCCGGCGGTAAGCGTCGCAAAGGCGAGCGCGTGATGCATGTCCTCGACAGGCAGGTTCAGCCGATAAGGCTCGAATTCCGGCGGTAACGTTTTCTCAGAGGTGATGTAAACCGGTCCGAGGCGCGAAAGAATGTCGATCGCTTTTCTCTTGCCCTCGAGATCGAGGCCGCTTTCGCCGTGATCATGGATCGATTCCCAGGCGACGAAACGCAGGATTGAATAAGGCTTTTCCGGATCGATGCCGCGCCGGCGCAGCCGGTCAGGATCTGGGGTGAAGCGGTTGGGGTGCAGATAGGCAAGCTCGTGGCATCCATTATAGCGGATGTGCTTTTCGCCGTAACTTCCTTTCAGGGCGCGCGGCGATATCCATGCGTCCGCAATGCGCGCGACGATTGCATTGAGGCGCGCTGTCGTTTCGTTGTTGTAAAAGACGAGCGTCCTTACGCGGCTCGCCCGGCCCGGGAGCGTGATGGAAGGGCCCATCGCGCCCATGAGGATGTCCGGTTTGTAGTCCAGTATGGCTCTTTGCGTTTTGTAAATTCGCTGCGCAAGCTCCATGGCCAGCCGGAGCCGTCCGGGCCGCTGCGTCGAAAGGATCGTGTGGTCTATGCCGTAGCTTTCCAGCAAGGGGACGGCGACATCCTTGTTTCGCGACAGCACGCGCACGTCATGGCCGCGCGACTGCATTTCGAAAATGAAGTTCCTGAAAAAGTGCACATGCGCCGGGTGCAAAATGTCGACAAGCACGCGCATCTCGCAGAATATCCTTTGTTCGCGGCGGTTTGCGGGCAAGCTATTTTGCGCACATTTCCGAAACATTAACGCTTCGTTTGCCATAAAGCTTGGGACAGCGCGTCTCCTCAGCGGCGGTTCATCATGGTCAAACTCATCGTTCAGATTCCGTGCTTCAATGAGGAAGCGACCCTTGCGGCGACGCTCGCCGATATTCCGCGGGCGATCGACGGCGTCGATTGTGTGGAGGTGCTGGTCATTGATGACGGTTCCAGCGACGGGACCGTGCGGGTCGCGAAGGAAAACGGCGCCGACCATGTGATCGGCAACAAGGCCAACAAGGGCCTCGCCCAGACTTTCCAGCGCGGGCTCGATGAAGCCCTGCGTCTCGGCGCCGACATCATCGTGAACACCGACGGCGACAACCAGTATTGCGGCGAGGACATCGCCAGGCTCGTCGAGCCTTTACTTGAGGGCCGCGCCGATATCGTCGTCGGCGACCGGCGCACGGGCGACATTGCGCATTTCTCACCGCTGAAAAAGCACCTTCAGAAAGCCGGCAGCCGGGTCGTCAGCGAACTGGCGGGAACCGAGATCGCCGATGCGGTGAGCGGGTTCCGCGCCATGACTCGCGAGGCGGCGCTGGGCATGACGGTGCGCTCGACATTTTCCTATACGACCGAAACCATCATCCAGGCGGGGCGCAAGCGCCTTTCCGTTGTTTCCGTGCCTGTACGGACGAACGGGGCGACGCGGCCATCGCGGCTTTTCAGGTCGATGCCGCAGTTTCTGGTGCGCACCGGGCGCACCATGCTGCGCGCCTATGCGATGTACGAGCCGCTGAAGATTTTCCTGATGCTCGGCGTCATGTTGATGGCGGCGGGCGTGCTGCCGATCGTGCGTTTTCTCGTTCATTATGTCGCCGGCGACGGTCAGGGCATGGTGCAGTCGCTGGTGATCGGCGGCGTTCTCTTCCTGATGGGCGGGGTCTGCGCGATGTTTGCGCTGATCGCCGATCTTATCGCCTATAACCGCCAGCTTCTGGAGCTTACGCTCGAGCGGGTGCGCAAGATCGAATACGCCCTCGACGCGCAGGCGAAACCGCAGCGCAAACGGTTTCCCGCCGAGAGATTGCGGGAAGAATTGAGCGCACTCAAATCGCGCATCAGCGGGTAATCTCCCGCTCATTCCGGCGAAAGCCGGGATGAGCGGACGTTTATTGATCCCCGCAAAAAACGGGCGTTGAATAGCGGCTTTTCATGCTAGAAGCGGCCTCGTGGAAAATGCGTCCGCCATTCTATTCGATACGGCGCTCGGCCGCTGCGGGATCGCCTGGGGCCCGAAGGGCGTCCTCGCCGTCAGCTTTCCGGAGCCGAGCGAAGCGGAAACCCTCGCGCGCCTGTCGAAACGCGCCGGCGATGTCGCGCTGGTTGAGGCGCCGCCGCAACAGATCGCGCGCATCATTGACGATATCGCCGCTCTCTTCGAAGGCGAAAAGCGCGACCTCGCCTATGTCGAGCTCGATATGGAAGGTGTCGCCGCGTTCGAGCGCGATCTTTACGCGCTGACTGTCGACATCAAACCCGGCGAAACGAAAACCTATGGCGAACTCGCCCGCGCGCTCGGCGACGTTTCCTTCTCGCAGCGCGTCGGCCAGTCCCTCGGGCGAAATCCGTGGCCGATCATCGTGCCGTGTCATCGCGTGCTCGGCGCCGGCGGCAGGATGACCGGCTTTTCCGCGCCCGGCGGCGTTGAAGCGAAACGGCGCCTTTTGAAGATCGAAGGCGCCATTGGGCCGGATTTGTTTGATTGAACGGCGGCTGTGCTTGACGGCCGGTAAATATAAATAACCAACCTTTTTAGAATACGGCGGGTTCTAGAAAGCGCATTACTTTAAGTAGGAAAAGGCCGTTCCCAAGCGCAAATACTCAATGTAGAATCGCTAGTATGAATCAAGCATGGGTTCATATCCGAGCCGCACTCACGTTACTTGGTGCTCCACACATCTTGCTAGTGTTGAGTTGTATCGCAACGATGTTGCTTGCTAACCCTGACCCGTTTATGCGGGATGCAATTTGTGATCGGGGTGTGTGTTTTTACTCAAATTCGGCAATGGGCTATAACACGCTATTTTATGATTTTGCATCTGGCGCCCTCATCACAATTATATTCTATTGGATTCTTATCCGTTGGCCGGAACATAATAAACGTCAACGCATAAAACGCACATTCGCGGCCCATTACCGCAATTTTAAGCTTGCATGTATTGAAAATTTTCTTGCCGTTGCAGATAATGGTTTTGCTTCAAGTTTTCCTGAAAAGCTCCTATCTGTCCAAGCGTTTCGCGATTATTTTAAAGAACCTGTCGGTGATGGAAAGAACCGATGGCACGCTGTAGCAAACAATATGAGCGATTATTATTTAGATGTTACCGTGTCTAGAATGGAAATACTGCGGCAAGAAATTTCATTCTTGCTGCGTGAAGTTGATTTAAGTGAGGGCGATGCATTTGAAGTATTAAAGCGGCTTTCTCACGCTATGACTTTGCAGAGAAATGCGTCTACGGATTATGATTCCATAAGTTCGTTTCTCGGCTTTTTTTGGGAACTCTTTGCCGGCTGGGATTTTGTTTCAGGATATAGGGAAAGAGATTTTGTAGAAGAGATTATTGATACGCTCTAAATGAACACGGCATAGATGTTGGCGTATGTTACGCTGTCGTCAAATGTCTAGTAATACAAACTTTGTTATCAAAGTTTGCTTTAACCCCACGGCCCCTTGCGGCGGCCTTCGAAGAGGTCGGGGCCGTTCGGGTCCATGACGACCCGTTCAAGGGGTTCCGGCGCGCCGCCGCCGGACATTTCCATCAGCCGGTCGATGCGATTCTGGGTCGCCGGGTGGGTCGAGAAGAGGTTGTCGCGGCCCCGGCCTGAAAGCGGATTGATAATCATCAGCTGCCCGGTTTCCGGGTGACGCTCGGCGACGGCGTTCGGTATGCGCGCCGCGCCGTTCGAGATTTTCGCGAGCGCCGAGGCGAGCCATTCGGGATGGCCGCAGATTTCCGCGCCGCCGCGGTCAGCTTCATATTCGCGGCCGCGGCTGATCGCCATCTGCACCAGCGCCGCCGCCATCGGCGCGAGGATCATGATTGCGAGGGCGCCGATAATGCCGCCATTATTGCGGTTGCCGCCGAAGAACAGCGCAAAATTCGCAAGCATGGTGATCGCGCCGGCGATCGTCGCGGTGACGGTCATGGTCAGCGTGTCGCGGTTTTTGACATGGGCGAGCTCGTGCGCCATCACGCCGGCGATTTCCTGCTCGGTCAGTATGCGGAGGAGGCCGGTGGTCGCCGCGACCGCGGCGTTGTCCGGGTTGCGCCCCGTGGCGAAGGCGTTCGGCTGGTCGTTCTCGATGACATAGATTTTCGGCTGCGGCAGACGCGCATTTTCCGCAAGCCCGGTCACGATCTCCGCATAGCGCCGGACCGCGCCCGAGGCGTGGTCGGCGTCCACTTCCTGCGCGCGGTACATGCGCAAGACCATCTTGTCGGAATTCCAGTAGGCGAAGAGGTTTGTTCCCGCCGCGAAGACGAACGCGATCGCCATGCCCGCGCCGCCGCCGAGCAGGAAGCCGACGCCCATGAAAAGCGCGGTGAGCGCGGCGAGCAGCATGAAGGTGCGTAAGGAATTCATCATCGGCGGCGAGACCTTTTTCTCCTGAAAACCGGGGCTATATATGTGGGTGAAAAAGGCGGGTTCAATATGACCGACGAGACGAAGGATACGCCCCGGCGCCCCGAAGGGGCGGCCCCCGGCGCGACGCTGACGCCCGCCGCCCGCCGCGCGCTTGATGAAGCCGCGGCAAGGCGCAAGGCCGAAAAGCCCGAAACGCGGCCGAAGGAAGTCGACGGACCGAAGGGCGAGGAGCCCACCCGCTACGGCGACTGGGAGCGCGGCGGCCGGGCGGTGGATTTTTGAAGGCCGGTTGAGGTCAGGTTAAGAACGCCCCAAGAATAACGCCCGCGCTGAGCAGGAGAGCGCAAACGCCGTAAAACGGCAAAATGCGTCTGACGATTTTCTTCGACCATACGCCATAGCGTTTGTGCAGTCCTGGCAGGAAGAGCATGGGTATGGCCGTTAGGGCGAGAATGGCCCCGAATGCGAAGAAAACCACGGGTAGTTTCGTTTCCGGCGCAATCCCCATAAACGCCAGCCCGGCGGCGAATCTCAAAATCGATTCCACCGTATTGAGCCATACGCTTGAGGCGTAGCCGTCGAGAAACTTCAAGGCCAGTCTTGGCAGTATCAGGACCGTCACGCCAAGCGCGATCAGGAAAGCCGCGGATAAGCCCACCGCCAGCCGCCAGAATTCAATCAACGCCGCATTGCTTCTGAGGATATCTGTGACCGTTTCCATCTGAGCCCCTTAAGCACCGTTTTTCTGATTAGTCGTGTTTGCGGCTCAAGCGGTTCAATAGCCCGGCTCTCAACCATATTGAGAACAAACTATAAACATGCCACTTATGCGTGTATGTGGTTTCGGCTCGGTTTTCTCCTCTGCCTGATGGCCTGCGGGCCTGCGCTCAACCCTGCGTTCGGGGCGGAGCCCTTGGGGCCCCTGCGCGGCGAGCTCCTGCGGGTCGTAGACGGGGATACGGTGAAAATGCGGGTCGCCGTCTGGATCGATCAGGAAGTGACGGTTTCCGTGCGCCTTCAGGGCGTCGACGCGCCGGAGCTCTTCCGCCCGAAATGCGCCGCCGAGAAGGAAAAGGCGCTTGCCGCCAAGGCGTATCTCGAAGGCCTGCTTCAAGGGGCAGGCGGACGGCTGGTGCTCAAGGATGTGCGGCGCGGCAAATACGCCGGCCGGGTCGTGGCGCGGCTTGAGGCGAACGGGCGAGACGCCGGCGCCGCGCTGGTCAAAGCGGGTCTCGCGGTTCCTTCGCCCAAGGGCGCGTGGTGCGCCGGCGCCTGACGCGCTTTCCCGCATCAGCCCTTCGTTTCATCGTCAGCATGCGCGGTTCGCCGCGAGGAACGGCCCGCCCGCCGCAGGCGCGCTTGCGCATCGCCGTTCATGGTTCCAGATTCCGGGTCAACCTGCGAAAACAGCGGGACTGGATAAGCGACCGGAATGAGAAGGGGGCGCCGCGATGACGGCGATCGAGACAGAAAATCTGCACAAGAAGTTTCTCGGCGTGAAAGCCGTAGACGGCGTCGATCTCGCCGTGCCCGAAGGGGCGATCTACGGCTTTCTGGGGCCCAACGGCGCCGGCAAGACGACGACGATCCGCATGATCCTCGGACTGTTGCAGCCCAACAAGGGAAAGATCCGTATTTTCGGCGAGGACCTGATGCGCCGTCGCACGAAGGCGCTCAAGAATGTCGGCGTCGCGTTTGAAACGCCGGCCCATTACGAGCATCTGACGGGACGCGAAAATCTCGACATCACCCGAAGGCTATTGGGGCTCGACAAGTCGGAAATCGACCGCGTGCTGGAGACGGTCGAGCTCACCCACGTGCCGAACCGGCTGGTGCGCAAATACTCGCTCGGCATGAGACACCGGCTCGGGCTCGCTCGCGCGCTGCTCGGCAAGCCGAAGCTTCTGGTCTTTGACGAACCGACCAACGGGCTTGATCCGGTTGGTATCCGCGAGATGCGCGAATTCATTACGTCGCTCCCCGAACGCACCGGGGCGACGGTGTTCGTTTCCTCGCACCATCTCGCGGAGATGCAGCAGATGGCGTCGCATGTGGCGGTCATTCATCTCGGAAAGATCGTTTTTCAGGGCGGCATGAACGATTTGCGCGGGCTGCATGCGTCGCGGCTCGAAATCGCCTGCGTCGACGAAGCGGCGGCGCGCGCTCAGCTTTCCGGCATGGGCAAGAGGATCGAACGCCGCGGCGGCAAGCTGGCGATCGAGCTCGCCTCGAATGACGGCGCTGAAGCCGAAGCCGCCGCCGTCAACCGCAAGCTCGTTGAAGCGGGCGTGGACGTTCATCATCTGGCGCTCGCGCCCTGGACGCTTGAAGAACTGTTCCTGCAGGTGATCGGAGCGCCGCCGCGCGCTGACGATCAGGCGGACGCGTAAGGGAGGGGGCCATGCTGACATCCATTCAAGTCGAACTCATGAAGCTGAAGCGTTCGAAGATCATGCTGGTCTTTCTCGCCGGTCCGGCGCTGGTGGCGCTCCTGTTCTTTTCGCTGCAGGCGAGCGGCGCCGAGCTAGAGGTTTGGCCGTTCTATTTCTTCGCCGGCTTCACCGCCTGGGCGACGTTCATGCTGCCGCTCTCTGCAACGATCATCGCAACGCTGATGGCGCAGCTCGAACACGGCCCGAAGACATGGGCGCATCTGCTCGCCCTGCCGGTGCCGAAATGGCGGCTTTTCGCGGCGAAGGCGGTGGTGGCGCTGTTGCTGATCGCGGGCATGAGCATTCTCACCGGGCTGCTGTTATGGTTCGGCGGCTGGCTCGCGGGCTATCTCAATCCCGAACACAAGCTCATTGATCCCGCGCCATATGCGGCGCTCGCCGAGAGCATGCTCAACGATGAAGACACCGCTTTCGGCGATCTCGATGCGGCGCTTCTGGTCAGGAACTGGAAATGGGTGGTGGTCGAGCGTCTCGCCTATATCTATCTTTCGTCGTTCCTGCTGATCGCCGTACAGCTCTGGGCCGCGTTCAAGTTCCGCAACTTTCTCATTCCGCTGGCGCTTGGCGTCGGCGGCGGCTTTTTCGCGATCTTTGCGCAGGCGTCGAAATACGGGATCTTTTTCCCCTGGCTGATGCCGTTCAATACCCTGGGCTTCATGCCGGAGAAGGTGAATATGGCGCTGTCGCTCGGCCTGGTCGGCGGCGTCGCCGCCATGCTCCTGATGCTGATCGACATGAGTCGGATGCAGATCAAGTGATCTGAGGCGAGGCTATCGGTAGAAGGTCGTCTCGTCGCCGGTGAATGACCAGGGGTCTTTCAGATCGATGCAGGAGAAAACGTCGCCGCGCGCTTCGATCTTCAGGAGCGCCGGCCCGTCCTCTTCGCTGCGCCGCTCCAGCAGGATAACGCCGTTGATCAGGGGGCCGACGAAATTGACCCGCAGGCGCTGGTAGCAATAGACCTCGCCGTCGGAAACGTCGGCGAACGGCGTGTTGATCCTTCCTTCGCCCTTGTCGAAAGAAAGAAAGTCTTTTGACGCCCTCACCTTTTCGCTGTCCATGAACGGCGCGAGGGCGACAAGGTCCGGCTTCAGCGACGGCAGGCGCCCGTGCAGCGAGAAGATCAGCCGGTCGGGGTCGATTGCGTCTGCGGCGAGCGCGATGGCGCTGACTTTCGTCGTCGCGGCGTTGTGAGCGGCGTCGGAATACCAGACCCCTTCCGCCGCGCCGGCTGTATCGGTAATCGCCGTGCGGCAGGCGTTGTCGCCCTTCGCCTTGCGGATGCCCCAGCTGTCGCCAAGCTTTGCGGCCCATCGGGACCGTTCGTCCCGGGGAAGATATTCGATCGGGCAGCGCGCGCGGCTGATGTCCGGCGTGATCGCCGCGACCAGCGAGGGCGCTGCGTCGAACACGGCGGCGCGGGCGTAGGGGTTCGACGTATAGCGTTCCGGGCGCTCCAGTGTCGCCGGCGCGGCGCCGAGGTCGTGGAGGCCGACATCGAAACCGTCCGCTTCGCCGATGGCGTCGCCCTTCTGAACGCGGACGCGCGTTTCAATGGCGATATGATCGGGGCCGCCGAGTTCGGCGAAATTTTTAAGCCCGCCCGCGCGCTTCAGAATATCGTCGCTGATGTTGTCGAGCCGGTCGTAATAGAAGGAAATCTTTTCGCAGGAGCGGAAATGCACGGTCCAGGACTGCGCCGTCGCGCGGCCCGTATCATCCCGGTCGATCCGGCGTTCGATGGCGGTGATGTCGGCCTTCGCCGGCGCAAAGGCGGTGGTCATGCGGCGTTCGAAAGCGGTTGCGCCCTTGCGCGTGTTGATGCGGATATATGGCGCCGGCAGAACCTCGCCCGGCGCCGTAACGCCGCCCAGCGGCGACACGCTGAGCACGTCATCGATCAGCGCGAACGGACCAGCGAAAGCCGGCTCGCCAATCGCGCACGCCTTCGCCGCCATCGGCGTCGTCTCGACGGAAGCCGCGACAGCCGCCGCGCGCTCCACGGCGTCGCGTCCGGCGTTCGGTTTCACGACGGCGCCGACCAGCAGCGCCGCGGTGACAATCACCGCCGCCAGCCGTGTGTAATAGCCTTCGCCGGACATGAATTTCCCCACTAATCCCCACGCTGCAAGAATCCTCTCTGGGCCGCGCGAAGTCAAGGCGGCGCCTTAAACGGCAGGCTTCTAAAGGGCTTAGGTCTCGACAGGGGCGGCTGTTTCCGGCTTAGTGCGCCTCATCACGTGGTTAATGCGGGAGCGTGCGGCATGGTGAAGTGGCGGGGACGGCGGCAGAGCAAGAATGTGGAAGACGGTCGCGGGGGCGGCGGCGGCGTCGGCGGCGGGATCATTCTCATGCTGCTGCGGCTCATCGTCAGCCGTTTCGGCATCGCCGGGATCGTCGTTCTCGGGGTGATCGGCTTCGGGCTTTATTCCGTCGGCGTTAACCCGCTGACCCTGCTGCAGGGCATGCCGGCGAGCCAGCAGGCGAGCGCGCCGGTGGATGACGAGGACTCGCAATTCGTGCGGGCGGTGCTGGCGTCGACCGAGGATGTCTGGTCCCAGATCTTCTCGGAAAACGGCTCGGACTATCCCGAACCCGTACTGGTCCTGTTTTCGGGCGGCGTTTCATCCGCCTGCGGATATGCGACGTCAGCCGTTGGGCCGTTCTATTGCCCCGCCGATCGCAAGGTTTATCTCGATACGCAATTCTTCCGGCAATTGAGAACCGAGTTTCGCGTGCAGGGAGATTTTCCCGGCGCTTATGTGATCGCCCACGAGGTCGGGCATCATGTGCAAACAATCACCGGAATTTCCGATCAGGTGATGACAGCGCGAAAAGCGGCGCGAAGCGAGACGGAAGCCAATGAGTGGCAGGTGCGCATGGAGCTTCAGGCGGACTGCTATGCCGGCGTCTGGGCGCATCGCGCCGACCGCTATGCGGATTTTCTCGATGACGGCGATATTGAAGAAGGGCTCGCCGCCGCTTCGGCGATCGGCGACGATACGCTGCAACGGAACGCCGGGCGCCGCGTGACGCCGGACAGCTTCACCCACGGCTCATCGGCGCAGCGTCAGCGCTGGTTCACGACCGGATACCGCTCCGGCGATGTCGCGGCCTGCGATACGTTCGGCGCGACGTCCCTCTAACCGCGCCAGAAGGCGGGCGAGAACAACACCAGCAGCGTGAAGAACTCGAGCCGTCCGAGCAGCATGCCGCCGGCGAGGGCGAGCTTGGCGGCATCCGGCAGCGTCGAGAAATTGCCGGCGGGACCGACAATATCGCCAAGCCCGGGGCCGACATTGGCGATCGCCGTGCCGGCGGATGAGAGCGCTGTCAGCGTGTCGAGACCGAGGCCGGACAGGATCACCGCAAGCGTCGCGAAAGACGCGAAATAAACGAAGAAGAAACTGAGGACTGAAACGAAGACGTCGTTGGTTAGCGGGCGGCCGTTGTAACGCGCAACGAAAACCCCGTTGGGATGCGCGAGGCGGCGCGCGTAAACCGATATGGCGGCGAGCGCCACCTGAAACCGGAACACTTTCATGCCGCAGGAAGTCGAGCCGGCGCAGCCGCCGATAAACATGATGCAAAAAAAGAACGCGACCGCGAACGTCCCCCAGTTATCGTAATCGATCGTCGAATATCCTGTGCCGGTGAGGATCGATACGACGTTGAAGATCGAAAGCCGGAAAGCGTGAAAAAGGCTGATATCATCAAAAAACGTCATGAGGCGGATCATCATGACGACGGTGAGGCCGACGACGATGATCAGAAAGAAGCGAATCTGGCTGTCGGTGACCAGCCGCTTCCACGCGCCGCGCGCGAACACGATCAGGAAGATGCCGAACGGCAGGCTGCCGATCAGCATGAAAACGGTGACGACAAGATCGAGCGGCGCATGGCCTACCGTGAGGAACGCGCCGAGCGAGGCGTCTCTGGTCGAAAAGCCGCCGGTCGAGACCGCCGTCATCGCATGGTTGACCGCGTCGAAGGCCGGCATGCCGGACGCCCAGAGCAGGAGACCGCACAACGCGGTGAAGAAAATGTATATCGCGCTGAGCCCGATCGAATATTGCGCAGCGTTGGCGATGAATTTTTCGGACGTGTCCCACGCTTCATTCTTGAAAAGCTGCATGCCGCCGACCTTGAGCGCAGGCAGCACGGCGAACGCCATGATGATGATGCCGACGCCGCCGAACCATTGCAGCATGGAGCGCCATAAAAGCGCGCCGGGCGGCGCATCGTCGAGATTGGTGACGACCGTCGAGCCGGTCGTGGTGAGCCCGGACATCGCTTCGAAGAATGCATCGACATAGGTCAGGTCAAGTTCGCCGATAGCGAGCGGGATCGCGCTGAAGACGACGAGACCGAGCCAGCTCAATCCGGTCAGCAGGAAGCCTTCGCGTATACCCAGCCGGTCGGTCGGACCCCAGCTCGCCGCCGCCGCGCCGCCGCCGGCGATCAGGCAGAGGATGGCGCCGATCGCGAAAGCGGCCCAGTCAGCGCGATGAACAGGGTCTGCCGACAGAAGGTTCGCGCACATCGGAATCAGCATGGTTCCGCCGAGGGCGGCGACTAGCGCCCCCGTCACCAATACGACAGGGCGGAATGCAAGCATCAGGGTTCAGGTCCCGAACGTAGCCACGGCGCTGGAGAAAGGCGCTTCAGTGATCAGTGGATTTGTCGCAATTCATGAGGGCTGTCGAGGGAGAAGGCCGGAATATCGACCTCAAACAGTTCGCCATGGCTGGTGGACATGCCGTAGCTGCCGACCATCAGGCCAGAAGGCGTCGCCAGCGGCGCGCCGGATGTGTACTCAAAGCCCTCGCCGGGGCGAATCACCGGCTGTTCGCCGACAACGCCATCGCCGCGGACTTCGTCGGTGAGGCCCATGGCGTCGGTGATCCGCCAGTGGCGCGTCTTGAGCTGAACGACTTCGCTCGACTCATTGTCGATGCGCACCGTGTAGGCCCACACATAACGGGGCTCTTCCGGATCGGACTCATCGTCGAGATAAAAGGGTTTGACGCTGACCCGGATGCCGCGGGTGACGCATTCATAGTTGATGTCGTATTTGTCAGCTGCCGTCATGACGCTCTACCCGCACGAAACTGGTGTCTTTACCGGCAATTCTAAACGGCGTCGCCGCAATAGGCCAGCGGGGCCGCTTCTTTCAACGCACTGGGGAAAGATGCGGCGGGGATTCGCGCAAATCTCCTTGCGCCTCAGCGGCGCTGCGGGCAAACGAGGCGGCCATGAAGCCTCAGCTCCTCAATGACGGCGTCCTCTCCGCGGCGATGATCGCCGGCCTGATGGACAAGGGCGCGATCGTCGGCGCCGCGCCGGAAAGGCTGCAGCCGGCGAGCCTCGACCTGACGCTCGGGAGCCGCGCCTGGCGGATTCGCGCCTCGTTCCTGCCGTCGCGCGCGCGCACCGTCGCCGAGCGCCTGACCGCCAGCCTCGCCATGAGCGACTTCTCGCTAGACGACGGCGCCGTATTCGAGCGCGGGTGTGTTTATCTTGTGGAGCTGAACGAGCGGCTCTCTTTGCCGGACGGTTTGATCGGCGCGGCCAATCCGAAAAGTTCGACCGGCCGGATCGACGTTTTCGTCCGGCTGGTGACGGATTATGGCGCGGCGTTCGATGAAATTCCCGCCGGTTATGAAGGGCCGCTCTATGCGGAAATCTGTCCACGGACGTTTTCGATCCTGGCGAGAAAAGGGTCGAGCCTTAACCAGCTTCGTTTGAAAGCCGGCGATTATCGTCTCGACGACCGCGCTTTGGCCGCGCTGCATCAGGCGTCGCCGCTGGTTGACGGGGAAGCGCGGATTGATGAGGGGCTCGGGCTTTCCGTCTCCCTGGCGGGCGCAGGCGCGACTATCGGCTGGCGCGCCCGGCGCCATTCGGGGCTGATCGACGTCGACCGGACCGGCGCGCTTGACCCCCAGGATTTCTTCGAGCCCATCGGGCCGCAGAAATCCGGCTTCATTATTCTTGACCCTGACGAATTTTACATTCTCGCTTCGAAAGAGGCGCTGGCGATTCCCCCGGATTACGCGGCGGAAATGACGCCGATCAGTCCGGGGCTCGGCGAGTTCCGGGTTCATTATGCAGGCTTCTTCGATCCCGGTTTCGGTTGGGCGGAAGGCCGTTATAACGGCAGCCGCGCCGTCCTCGAGGTTAGAAGTCATGATGCGCCGTTCGTGCTCGAAGACGGCCAGCTTGTCGCCCGGCTTGTCTATGAAAGAATGGCGGCGCGGCCCGAGCGCCTATACGGCGCCGATGTTCGCTCGAACTATCAGGGGCAGGGGCTGAAGCTTTCCAAGCATTTCGCCTGACGGGCGCTATTCCGGGACGTATTCCGGCAGGAAGGCGTCCATCTTCGACATCATGGCGGTGAGGCGGGCGTCGGCGTCAGCGACGCTTTCGCCGCGCAGGATCGGCGTAATTACCCGCACCATGGCGCCGTCAGAGCGCTTCTTGATTACCGCATCGACGATCAGCCAGAACTTCATGGCGAACTCGTTCGCGACTTGCCGTCCGCGCTGGTCGTACCAGTAATAGACCAGCTGGCGCACATCCCGGTTCTGAATGATCAGCCGGTTGTAATGAATGGTCCGGCCGCTCGACACCGTGGTTTCAAGAATGTCGTGGCTCATGATCTGCCAGCCGCCGCCGGGCATGCACTGGCGCGGCGAATGCCATGACCGGCCGTCGCGCTGCGCATCGAGATAAGCCATGTAGACATTGAAATACTCGTCTTCCGGCGAAACCAGGTTGACGACGATCGTGTCGTCGGCGCCGAGCACTTCTGCAACGCTCGGGTCCATGGGGAGGACGGTGCTTTCCCAGCCTTCGAATTCGGCGGGAACGCCGGCGAAATCCTTGCGTTCGGGTATGATGAGCGCGTCGGTTGTCAGCATTTGCGAAAGCCCGAAAAAGGCGATGGCGCCGCCGAAGACGCCGGCCGCCATGACCGGACGCTTCACCGCGCCCGCGCTCGGCGCGACCGGCTCCAGCTCTGGCGCCCCGAGTTTATCGAGCGGACTGATGCGCGGTTTTGAAAACCAGCTAAACACGAAGATCAGGGCGAACAGCGCGATAAGGCAGAGAACGAAAACCACCCAGCCTTCGAAAAAATGCAGCGCGCCTTCCGCGTGGCTTGTTCCATAGGCCTGAACGAGCGCGCCGGTGGCGGCGATGCGGAAGCTGTTCATGGCGATGGTGATCGGCACGGTCGAGAGAACGATCGCCGCCTTCTGCCAGAGCGGTCCGCGGTAAAGATAGGCGGTCATGACGCCGAGGCTTAGAAACGGAAAGAGGTAGCGCAGGCCGCTGCAGGCTTCGGCGACCTGCAGCTTGTAGTCGCCGAGATCGATAATATTGCCGGAAAGGTAAACCGGAATGTCCATGAGCTGGATCATCCACACGCCGATGATCGACGAGATCTGCTGGAACTTCCACGACAGCACAGTGATGAACCAGTAAGGCGGCGGGACCGCGAAGAGAAGGAACGCAACCGGGGCGGCGGTGACGCGCAACAGCGACAGTCCGCCGAAACCGGCGACGAGGCCGGCGATGGCGACGACGAGCCCCAGATGTTCGATCACGAAGATGTGGGTGACTTGCCCGAGGAGGAGAAACAGGCCGGCGGCGATCAGCGCGGCGGCGCCGTAGATCGACGGTGCGCCGATGCTTTTGATAACCGCTTCGCGGTTGGTCCAGACCAGCCAGGCGGAAATCGCCGGGATGAAATAGCTGTGGGAGAGTTCCTGGCTTTCGCCCCAGCGGAACCAGAGATTGCCCATGGCCGCCCAGAATATCCCGATAAAGGCGATGGCGGCGCCGGCGACAAGCAACCCGTTGCGGGACAATCCCTTCAGCATTTCGCTCCCTTTAACCATGATTTCACCAGCCAGAGGCGGCAGTGTTAGCCCAGCAGGTCCTAAAGGTGCAATAACCGTGCGAAATCCCGAACTGTCAGCTCAACGTGATTGTTCTTGCTTCAGGATAGCGAAAGGCGATTTGGAGAGTATGCTGCGGTTATTGTCGCAGATGCGCTGTCGCTTCGCCGAATGTGGTTAATTCCACAAGCCGGACAATATTTCCGCGCTCGTCGCGCTCAAAAAGAAGCCTGGCGCCGGGCAGGTCAGGAATGGCGAACATGTCGTCGCCAATGTAGGACAGCGCATAGTGGGGGCGGCGTTTATAAGCCGCCCTCAAGACGTTTCTGTCCCGGTAGATCGCGTAGTCGTTATATTCGCCAACATAGGCGGCCATCTTTTTTTTGCTTAGGCGGGCAGGCTCCCTGAGGCCGCCCAGCGCCCAGCGCGCTTCAAATGCGTCATTGGCTTGGGTGTTGCGTGCGATAACGTTTTCAAGCGCTAATTTATAGGCGGCGTCAAACGCCTCTCTGGAAGGGACGGTGATATCTGGAACGACGCCCTTCTTTTCAACGTCAGCCCCTGCGGATTTATCGACAGCGCGGCCGGTTGAGATAAAGACTGAAAAACCGCCGCCCGCGTCATAGTCTCGCCCCGGGTTGCCGTATCCGCCCGTGATTTCTCCGATGATTATAGCGCGGCCAAGTTTTGATAAAGACGCCGCGAAGACTTCCGCCGCAGAGGCGGTGCGGCCGTTGACGATTAAGTAAAGCGGCGTCTCGGGAAATCGCGGGCCATACACTTTTTGTAACGTATATGACTGATAGACTTCATTAGAGCTGCGATAATAGGTTTCGCCAAGCAAGCGCGGTTCGCTGTCGAAGAAGAAGCTTGCAAGATACTCCACCATGCTCGCCGCCCCGCCGGGATTCTGCCTGAGGTCGATTATAATGGCGTCGGCGCCTGAAAGGGCCGACAGGGCGTGCGTTGCAGCCTCGGTCGCGGGAAACTCGGGCTTATCCGGATAGACGCCGGAAAAGACAATGAGATTCAAATATCCGATGTTGCCGGGTAGCCGTCTTATGTCGGAAAAGCCGTGATTGCGCAGCGCCGCCCAATCCGCAAATGTCGTTTCCGGCAACATTTTCAAGGTTTCCGGGGACGGTCTGGCCTCTGGGTCTTTCCACGTCACGGTGAAATGGCTGTCGTAAGGTTTAAGCAGTGCGGTGAGCGCCGCCGCGGCGTCCCGTGGATCGGTGATGCGGGCGAACTTCTCACCAACTGCATACGCACGCACCAGGCTAGCGACTTCTTTTGCGACTGCTTCGTCCACATAACGCTCTTCTATGAGGGCGGCGATAGCTTCTGCGGATTCCCGGTATGGACTTTGTTCGGCGGCGAAAGAAATCGCGCAAAGTTGCAGCCACGCAGCTATTACGACAATAGCAAACCGGATTGTGATAAGATTTTCAGACGTGACGGTCAGGCGCGAGGTTATGCGCATGCGTTTAAGTCTCCAAATGTTGCGCGGGCAAAGTCTTCATATCCAGGGGGGCGAGCATTCAGGAGAGAAAGCCCGCTGATGCGTGCGATTTGTGGATCCGATGAGCTGGCGTTAGAGTAGTGGGCGGCCGTTATATCAGCGGCGATATTATTGTGGTGCATGCATGACAGAAAAAGACTGTCGCTCGCCACCGCCTGAATGACCTGTTGCCCGCTTTTGTCAATAATAGCGCAGATGTGCCGTCGTGCATCGGCGACAACGGATAATTGTTGTCCAGGCCATGTTTCCAAATGCCGCTTGGCCTGTTTGTGTCGGCTGACAACGGCGCCGGGAATGGCGGTCTCATCGTCATAGGCGCGCAAGCCGAGCTTAACGCCGCGTTCAGCGGCGGCGAGAAGGTCTCCTTTCAATTTATTGAAGGGCTCGGGAAAAAGATCGAGGAGAATAATAGATTGCGCGGTTTCTATTAAACTGCGCGCATGAGCGAAAACGTGCTCCACGGTTTTAATCTGGTATATGCGATGATCGACTTCCGGAGCGTAGATGTCAGACAAGGCGTCTTCTGCAGCCTGGCGCTCTGCATTGAACCGTGACGCCAGCAGGTTGAACAATTCCGTGGGCGGCGTGGCGCGACAGAGCCGGCTTTCGCCTTCGTCAATGACAACGGCGCCTTTCTGGCTGAGCCCATCGAGGGCGCTGTACACATTGGCCGGCGCTTTGCCGAGCCCTTGGGATACGCGATAGCCGGTGACTGGCGCATGCTGCAGCAAGTAGCAATAAATCGCCGCTTCAATCTCGTTGAAGCCGAACGCGCGGAGCCTTTCCTGCGCCAATGTACTATTCATAAAGAATATTATTATGAAAATATAATAATATTGCAAGCGGGTATGAAAAAGGGCGGCTCCGGAGAGCCGCCCTGTCTTTACGCAACTGAATTTCAGGCTTTTCGGCCGGCTTACATCATGCCGCCCATGCCGCCCATGCCGCCCATGCCGCCCATATCGGGCATGCCGCCGCCGGATTCTTTCTTCGGCGCTTCGGCGATCATGGCTTCGGTGGTGATCAGGAGGCCGGCGACGGACGCCGCATCCTGCAGGGCCGTGCGCACGACTTTCGCCGGGTCGACGATGCCGCTGGCGATCATATCGACATATTCGTCGGTCTGGGCGTTGAAGCCGAACTTGTAGTTGTCCTGCTCCAGCAGCTTGCCGACGACGATCGAGCCTTCGCCGCCTGCGTTTTTCACGATCTGGCGGATCGGCGCCTGAAGCGCGCGGCGAACAATGTTGACGCCGGCGGTCTGGTCGGCGTTTTGCCCTTCGAGACCTTCAAGCGCTTTCGACGCATAAAGAAGTGCGGTTCCGCCGCCTGGGACGATGCCTTCTTCGACAGCGGCGCGGGTTGCGTTGAGCGCGTCGTCGACGCGATCCTTGCGCTCTTTCACCTCAATTTCGGTGGCGCCGCCGACCTTGATCACCGCAACGCCGCCGGCGAGTTTCGCCAGACGCTCTTGCAGTTTTTCGCGGTCGTAATCGGAGGTCGTTTCCTCGATCTGGCGACGGATCTGGCCAGTGCGGGCTTCGATATCCGCTTTCTCGCCGGCGCCGTCGACGACCGTGGTGTCGTCCTTGTTGATGGAGACCTTCTTCGCCGTGCCGAGCATGTCGAGCGTGACGTTCTCGAGCTTGATGCCGAGGTCTTCGGAGATGACCTGACCGCCCGTCAGCACCGCGATGTCTTCGAGCATCGCCTTGCGGCGGTCGCCGAAGCCCGGGGCTTTCACGGCTGCGACCTTGAGGCCGCCGCGCAGCTTGTTGACCACCAGGGTCGCGAGCGCTTCGCCCTCGACGTCTTCAGCGATGATCAGCAGCGGACGGCTCGACTGCACGACTGCTTCAAGCAGCGGCAGCAGCGACTGCAGGTTGCCGAGTTTCTTTTCGTGAAGAAGGATGAACGGGTCTTCGAGTTCCGCAACCATCTTCTCCGGATTGGTGATGAAGTAAGGCGAGAGGTAACCGCGGTCGAACTGCATGCCTTCGACGACGTCGAGTTCGGTTTCGGCGGTCTTGGCTTCCTCAACCGTGATGACGCCTTCATTGCCGACCTTGTCCATCGCCTTGGCGATCATGTCGCCGATCTCTTTTTCTCCGTTCGAGGAAATCGTGCCGACCTGGGCGATTTCATCGGAGGAGGCGATTTTCGTGGCGCGGGACTTGATGCTTTCGACGACTTTGGCGACCGCGAGATCAACGCCGCGCTTCAGGTCCATCGGGTTCATGCCGGCGGCGACGGATTTGGCGCCTTCCTTGACAATAGCCTGGGCGAGAACGGTTGCGGTCGTGGTGCCGTCGCCGGCTTCGTCATTGGTCTTGGACGCCACTTCGCGCACCATCTGGGCGCCCATGTTTTCGAACTTGTCTTCCAGTTCGATCTCTTTCGCCACGGTAACGCCGTCTTTCGTCGTGCGCGGCGCGCCGAACGATTTTTCGATGACCACGTTGCGGCCTTTGGGTCCGAGCGTCACTTTCACGGCGTTGGCGAGAATGTCGACGCCGCGCAGCATTTTATCGCGCGCTTCGACGTCGAACTTGACTTCCTTAGCTGCCATTTCTGTTTCTCCTTAAACTGATGAATTCCGAGTTAGTCGATGATCCCGAGGATGTCTGACTCCTTCATGATGAGGAGCTCCTCGCCGTCGATCTTGACTTCCGATCCGGACCATTTGCCGAACAGGATGCGGTCGCCCGCCTTGACGTCGAGCGGGACGATTTCGTTGTCGTCGCCGCGGGCGCCAGAGCCGCACGCGACCACTTCGCCTTGCTGGGGTTTTTCTTTCGCCGTGTCGGGGATGATGATGCCGCCTGCGGTTTTTTCGTCTTCATCGATGCGACGAACCAGCACGCGGTCATGGAGAGGGCGGAATGCCATTGATTGCGTCTCCCTGGGTTGAGATTTTTCTGCAAAAACAACCGGTTAAACCAAAAACAGACGTTCGCGAACGCCTGCTGGCACTCAATTCAGATGAGTGCTAACGGGCATTTAGGAGGCCGCCGCGGCGGCGTCAAGGGGAGAGGCGCGTTCGGGCGCCGCCGGATTAGGGCCGGCGTTCCTTCCGCCCGGGCCGGGGCGGCTGATCGCACGGCCGTCACCGTTTATCTCAAGGTCGGCGGCCTGGTGTTGCTTTTCCGGATCGCGTGACCGAATCCGAGAGGCTCCAGGCAACGATACAGAGAGGCGAAGAGTACATGCGCGTAGTTCTGATGATGGCCGCCGCCGCGGTCCTGCAAGCTTGCGTAATGCAGCAGGCCGATCCGGCGTACGCTGATACGGCGCCGGCCACGCAGGAGGCGCAGCATCTGGATATTCTTTTCGTCAACAGCGAAACAACCGTCTTCAGCGACGATGAGAAGACTTATATCAGGGGCGTCCTCGCCGAATCGGAGCGGGCGGTGCGCCGGCTGCTGCCGCAACTCGATAAGCGCGTCACGATCGACGTAAAGATGATCGATCATGACCTCGATATTGTCGGCGGCGTGACGGGCATGGCTGAAATGCCCGGAAAAGTGACGTTTCTGGTGTCTTCGCAATATCCCGGCGGCGTCATGGCGGCGGCCGATCATGGGTTGCGTTACGCAAGCTTTCATGAATTCCACCATCTGGAGCGGGGATGGACGATCAGGAACAATGCGTTCGGTCGCGGCATCGACATCGCCGTTGTCAATGAGGGGCTTGCCGATGTTTTTGCGGAAACCTATTCGGGACGGACATCGCCGTCGCTTGCCTATCCCCCCGAGGTTGGAGCGTGGGCGGCGGAAATTCTCACTCTTCCGCGAGACGCCGACTACAATACCTGGATGAACCAGCACCCGGATGGCCGCACGGCGCTTGGCTATAAGACCGGACGGTATCTTGTTTTTCAGGCTATCGAAAAATCAGGCAAGACAATTCTGGAACTCAGCGATCTGCCGGTGGCCGAAATTTGGCGCCTTGCCGGCTTTCCCTATGAGCGCGCCTAGGAAGCTCCCTGCCGTTCCGGATCCGCCTTCCAGGCGAAGTAGGAAACGACCACGCTGATCAGGGCGGCCGAGACGACGCACACGAAAAAGACCCGGTAGCCGGCGGGCGCGCCGTAGAGCGTGCCCGTCGCGGCGGCGGCGAGGCCGGTCAGCACAAACAGCCAGCCGGCGGTGCGGTTGGCGACTGACCAGGCGTGTTCTGAAGACAGGGTCCAGGGCGTACGCACCCCGAGAAAGAAATTCGATCGGCTCTTGGCGGTGTAGTTGCCCATCAGGATGATCAGCAGGCAAAGCCCGTAAAGGGCGGCGCCCGGCATCGGCTGCCCGGCGGCGCCGGCCGCGGCTGCCGTGATGATCGAGCCATGGACGACAAGAAGCAGGGCGAGCGTGCCGATCCAGCCGACAAGCAGCAGGCCGCCCGACTGCCGCACATGTTCCGCACGCGGATCGATTTTCGGTATCAGCAGAAACAGGACGGTGAAGACGATCCCCAGAAGCGGCATGCCGATCAGGACATGATTGCGCGGTGAGAAGCCGTCGGCCTCGCCTGCGAGGTTCCAGTGGCGCGCGATCATGGCGTCTTCGGGGATTACGGTGAGGCCGTAAACGGAAAAGCCGGCCATCGCGGCGATGAGTACGAGGCTGATAATGAGGGGCGTCCGCATCAGGGCTCAGCTCCTTTTCGCTTTGGACATGAGCGCGGCGTCGGCGCCGTCCGGCGCGTCGCCGATCTTGAAGAGGTCCATGAGACCGGTGAGCGCGTCTTCGAGGACCGAAACATTGGCGCGATAGATCAGCGTCGTGCCGCGGCGTTCCTCGAGGATCAGATTGGCGGCTTTCAGGACGTTGAAATGACCAGAAAGGGTCGGCTTGGCGAGATCGAAGGCGTCGGCGAGTTCGCCGGCCGACCGCGCCTGCTCGCGCAGCATCGCCAGCACCTTGCGGCGCACCGGGTGGGCCAGGGCTTTATAGACATCGCTCATAGTTTGTTATTTAGGTAAAAAACAAAATAAGTCAATTGTAATGTTTCGCGTCAATATCCGCCCCGAATCGGCGCCACTTCCGCCGCAATTTCCATCTTTATCGCTGCCGACGAAGCGCAATAAGATGAATTGCGCGCGCGGCGTTCATTTGTTTCTCAACAACGCTGCGTAGTCGAATGCAGGATTTCAGCATCGCATCAAAGGAGCGATCTCATGAAGAAAGCACTTATTCTGGCGGCCGCAGCGGCCATGATCGTCGGTTGCTCGACGAACCCCTATACCGGCGAGCGCCGCGCCAGCCGGGCGGCGACCTCGGGCGCAGGCGGCGCAGCCGCCGGTGCGGCGGCGGGCGCGATCATTGGCGCGGCGACAGGCGGCGGCGCGGGCAAGGGCGCAGCGATCGGCGCGGCGGCGGGCGCGGCGATCGGCGTCGGCATCGGCGTCTATCAGGACCGCCAGCAGGCGAAACTGCGCGAGCGGCTGCTCAACAGCGGCGTGCAGATTCAGCGCGATCCCAACAATGACAATCTCTATCTCATCATGCCGTCGGATGTGACGTTCGCGGTCAACCAGTCCGATATCAATCCCGGATTTTATGAAACCCTGAACTCCGTTGCGCTGGTCTTCGCGGAATACAACAAGACGACGATCACGGTTGAAGGTCACGCGGACGCCACGGGTTCCGACAGTTACAACATGCAGCTGTCCCAGCGCCGTGCGATGTCGGTTCTGAATTATCTTTCGGCACAGGGCGTCGCCGCCGGCCGCATGCAGGCGATCGGCTATGGCGAGAGCGCGCCGATTGCGGATAATGCGACTGAATCCGGCCGCGCCCTCAACCGCCGGGTGCGGATCGTTATCGATCCCATCGAGAGCGAGTTCAACAGCTAGGCTATCGCCGTTCAGAACGCATTTGCGTTACGCCCGCCCGGCCTGCGCCGGGCGGGTTTTTTGATGCGCCAAAATGGGACTCGTTAACGGATTGTCCCGGACGGGCGCTCCCCCTTAATCGCTTTTAAACAATAACCGCCTAGTGTTTCGGTCAATTCCCGCCGGGTGTCCCCTGCAGGGAAGGCAAGCGATGGGGCAAAGGATGCATCTTCGTCAGAAAAGCTCACGTTACAGCGCGGCGGTGCTGTTCCTGGCCGGGATCAACGGCGTTTTTCTGCTCGCCGCCATTATCTTCACCCAGTTCCGCCCCGGTTTCGAGATCTGGCTCGCGAGCGCCCTTGTGATCTCGCTGATCCTGCATGCGCGCGCCGGTTTCGCGCTGACGCGGGCCCAGCAGGAAATCGAAATGCTGCAGCGTCTCACGGACAAGTTCCAGCCCGCGCTGCGTGCGGCCAGGAACCTGCCGAACATCAAGTTCGAGAAAGCGTCGAATGTCAGCCCCGGCGACGCTGAAGTGCTTGAGAAGGTGAAAGAGGCGATCGAGAATGATCGCGTCGACCTTTATCTCCAGCCGATTGTCAGCCTGCCCCAGCGCAAGCAGCGCTATTTCGAGGCGTTTTCCCGTCTTCGTAACAAGGGCGGGTCCATTCTGCGGCCGATCCATTATCTCGACGCCGCCGAACGCGCCAACCGCATCGGCGTGATCGATAACATGATCCTCCTGCGCGCGGTCCAGGCGCTGCGCAATCTCGGCCCGGCCGGCCAGCGCTATCGTCTTTTCTGCAATATTTCGCCGGCGACGATTTTCGATCAGGATTTCTTCGCCCGTTTCGCTGATTATCTCGACGCCAACGCCGATCTGGCGCCGCGTCTTGTTTTCGAGTTCACCTATCCTGCTGTCGAGATCATGCATGGCCGGGTAGAGAAGAATCTCGCAGCGATCGCCGAGCGCGGCTATGCGTTCTCGGTCGACCATATTCGCCGGCTCGATCTCGACTGGAACAGGCTGCGCTCGAAGAATTTCCAGTTCGTCAAGGCGACAAGCTCGATCCTGCTCGCCGAAAGCCGCGGCGACGCCGCCGCGCAGGCGCGCGTTAAAACCTTCAAGGACAAGCTTTGCGATTACGGCATCGATCTCATCGCCGAAAAAGTCGAGCTTGAATCCGACATGCCGGAAATTCTGTCGCTTGGTATCGATTACGGTCAGGGCGATCTGTTCGGCGCGCCGCGTCCGGCGAGTGTTTATATCGAGCCTGAACAGCCGCTCGCCAAAGCATCCTGAAGCATACTGGCTCCCAGGTCTGCGTAACGGCCAGACCGATTGTCAAAAAAACGCAGCGCGCACATTGATTCTGCTGTAATCGGGCGCTCCGGGAAAAATTATATCAAGCTCGATGGAAGTCGGTTCGCTCGGCCGATATTGCCCGTCAAGGCGGACGACTGTAAATCTGCAGCGCTCGCGGGGCCGATCTTACTCAACGCGAAAAGGTTTTTTGCAGCGCACTGCATATGGCTTATCAGATCACATGGACGGAAGTCGGATTTGAGGTTCGGTTTTGGGGGCGCACGACCTATGCCGAAAATATGGAAGCCAACAGTTTATTCTATAACGATCCCCGTTCGAGCAATACGCGATACCAGATCTTCGATTTATCGGAACTGGACGTTCTCGATCTTACGCAGCAAGAACAGGAAATAGGCGCCGCTATCGAGAAGGTGCAAAGCCAGTATGTGCCTAATCTTCGCATCGCCATTTTGCTGAAAGACGACCGGTTCGTGCCTCAGCTTGAAGACTACGTGATGGCCATGAACGAAAACAGCAATTGGCAAGCCCGGTTCTTTTTTGACCGTGCAGAAGCGCTGGCGTGGGTCAACCGCGTTGATGAGGGGAGGGCTCATAACGCTTGACCCGTCGGGTTAGGCGATTTATCGGCCTTGGCCTGTGGCGCAGCAGAAAATCATCTCCGGCCTTAGCGAAGTCGCCCCGGGTTACGAAGCATTGCTTTGCGACGCCTGGGGCGTCATTCACAACGGCGTAGCGCTTTTTCCCGGCGCCGCCGAAGCGATGATCCGGTTTCGTGAAACGCGCGGGCCGCTGGTCATCCTCACCAACGCGCCGCGTCCATCCTCTATCATCCCTGCTCAACTCGACCGGCTGGGCCTGCCGCGCGAGGCCTATGACGCGATCGTCACCTCCGGCGACGCGACCCGGGACGAGATCGTCCGCCGGCTGCCAGCGAAAGCCTTTCGCATCGGCCCTGAAAAGGACGATCCGCTATTCGATGGTCTCGAGATCGAATTTGCGCCGCTCGATGAGGCGGGTTTCGTCATCTGCACCGGCCTTGTCGACGATCAGCGCGAAACGCCGGACGATTATCGCCAGACCTTGCGTGAAACCGCCGAGCGCGGCCTGCCAATGATCTGCGCCAATCCGGATATCGTCGTGAACTGGGGCGGGCGGATGATCTGGTGCGCCGGCGCGCTGGCGGAAATCCACAAGGACTATGGCGGCGAGGTCGTCTATGGCGGCAAGCCCCATGCGCCGATCTATCGTCTAGCCTTCGCGGCGGCGGAAAAAGCGCGCGGATGCGATATTGACACAACGCGCGTGCTGGCGCTCGGCGACGGGCTGAAAACCGATATTCTCGGCGCCAACCGCGCCGGTATCGGCGCGGTGCTGGTGACCGGTGCGGGCGGCGTTCATGATGCCGACGGCGACGGGCTCGAGCTCCATCTCGATCGCGCCGGCGTGCACGTTCTCGCCGCCATGGAGGGGCTTCAATGGTGAGCGGGAAGAGCGTTGTTGCGGCGATCGGCAATTTCGACGGCGTCCATCGCGGGCACCAGCATCTCCTCGCGGCGACTGCCGCGTTTGCGGCCGAGCGCGGCGCAAGGCCTGGCGTCTTGCTGTTCGACCCGCATCCGCGCCGTTTTTTCCGGCCCGACGATCCGCCGTTTCTGATCACCGCGCCTGCGCAGCGCGACGCGCTTTTGAAAGCGCATGGCGCCGAGGAAATTATTTCGCGGCCTTTCGACAAGGCGCTGGCGTCGCTGACGCCGGAAGCGTTTGTGAACGATGTTCTCGCCGCGCAGCTCAATCTCGCGGGCGTCGTCACGGGCGCCGATTTCCGTTTCGGCAAGGGGCGGGCGGGCGACGGCGCCATGCTGAAGGCGCTCGGCGAAGCGGCGGGGTTGGGCGTCAGGCTTCTCGATCCGCTGTTGGAAAGTCCCGATACGGAGAAATACGGGTCAAGCGCGGTGCGCGACGCGCTTCGGAACGGCGACGTCAAAACCGCCGCCCGCATGCTCGGGAGGGCGTGGTCGGTCTTCGGAACGGTGACGGAGGGCCAGAAGCTCGGGCGCACGCTCGGCTTTCCGACCGCGAATTTTGCGCTCGGCGAGATCATCGAGCCGCGCAAGGGCGTTTATGCGACAAGGACGCGGTTTGACGGCAAGACCTGTGACGCGGTTTCCAATTACGGCCGCCGGCCGACGGTCGGGGCCGACGCGCCGCTGCTTGAAACCCACCTCTTCGATTTTGACGGCGATCTTTACGGGCGAGAGATCGAGGTCGTTTTTATCGATTTCATCCGCGATGAGCGCAAATTCGACGGTCTCGATGCGCTTAAAGAACAGATCGAAGACGATTGCGCATCGGCGCGCAGGATTTTGACGCCGTAAGTCAATGGCGATGCGTTCGACTTGGAATTTCATTCTATCCCGCTCATCCCGGCGAATGCCGGGGGCGCTCTCAACAAGCCGCACCGCCCGCCTTGTGAGATTCCGGCCAGCGCCGGAACGGGCGGGTTGAAGAGCGTTAACTTTTCTGCGCTTTAGCCGCCATAATCTCGACAAATTGCGACGGAAGGCTGAGACTGGAGATGAGCCGCGTTCCGCTCCGCGGCGCCATGGAGGTTGCGTGATGGTCCCGGCTGTACGGAAATCTGGAATGACCCGAAAACTTGTTCTTTCCGCCGCTGCGGCGGCGACAGTGCTCGGCGCCGCATCGCCGGCGTTCGCCGGCGGACGTCATCATGGTCACGGGAAGCATTATTCCGGTCATTATCACGGCGGTCATCACTACCGGCCGCACCGTCATCGCCATCATGGTCATGGCGGCGGCGGCAAGGCGGCGGCGATCGCGCTCGGCGTGATTGGCGGGGCGATCATCATCGACGCCATCGCAGAGGACCGCGCCAGAGACCGGTATGAGCGCGACCGCTATTATCGCGATCGTTATGCTGACGACCGATACCGCGCCCGCTATCCGGCGCCTTATTACGAAGACGATCGATACGATCCCGGCCCAAGGGACGGGTCGCTGAGCGATGACGATCTCGACGGCAGGCTGGATGGCGGCGGGTCCGACGGCGGGCCTGAGCCGATCCGGTATTCGGCCGACGCCGCCTATAAGGCGTGCATCATTCACGCCCGCGCGGCGCTGTCCGAGCGCGGGTTTCAGCTTGCGAGCCCGGCCGAGCCCGAAACCGCCGAGGAAGTGGGCGGCGCCTGGAGGATGACGGCGAATGTCACCACCAGCCGCGGCGTCGATATGTGGACGCGGGCGATGTATTGCGAGGCCGACGAGGGCCGCGTTTACGAGCTGGAGCTGCTTTAGGCGGCCGGCGCCGTGAAATTCCAAGTGACGGAAGGGTTTCCGCCTGTTAAGACCGCCGCATGAACGGCGGTCTTTTCATATTCTGCGGCGTTATTCGAATTATCATCCCGGGCCGGGCGCGGTGAGCCTTCTCAAGGCTTGACATCGGCGCCCGGGACCGGGCTTGTCTCTTTCACCCTGACATTCCAGCTTTTGATGAGATTGACCGATGCCGGATGCATCGAAAAGCGGCGAGCCTCAAGGCCGCGATTACAAAGATACGCTGTTTCTCCCGACGACCGATTTCCCCATGCGCGCAGGATTGCCGAAGCGCGAACCGGAATGGCTGGCGCGCTGGGCGTCGCTGGGGCTTTACGAGCGCCTGCGCGCGGCGGCGAAGGGACGTGAGAAATATATTCTTCATGACGGCCCGCCCTACGCCAACGGCCATCTCCATATGGGCCACGCCTTCAACAAGGTTTTGAAAGACCTTGTGGTGCGCTCGCGCCAGATGATGGGCTTCGACGCCAATTATGTTCCCGGCTGGGACTGTCACGGCCTGCCGATCGAATGGCAGGTCGAAAAGGAGTTCGCCGAAAAGGGCCGCAAGAAGCGCGATGTGCCGGTCGCCGAGTTCCGCAAGGCCTGCCGCGATTACGCCGAGCGCTGGGTCGGCGTGCAGCGCGAGGAGTTCAAGCGTTACGGCGTCGAGGGCGACTGGGACGATCCTTATACGACCATGGCGTTTCCGGCCGAAGCGGGGATCGTCGCGGAGTTTTTGAAGTTCGTTGAGAAGGGTCTCGTCTATCGGGGCTCGAAACCGGTGATGTGGTCGCCGGTCGAACAAACTGCATTGGCTGAAGCCGAGATCGAATATCACGATCACCAGTCGACGACGATCTGGGTGAAGTTCCCTTTGCGCGCTGAACGAATGAGGGCCGGATTTAGAAAAGTCGGTGAGCCGTTTCCGTTTGTGCCCGTAGATCAGGCCGAAGACCTTCCCAAAGGTCACAGCCTGAATGAAGCATCGGTCGTCATCTGGACGACGACGCCGTGGACGATTCCCGGCAACCGGGCGATCTGCTACGGGCCGAAACTTTCCTACGGCCTTTATGAAGTCGTCGCCATGAAAGACGACCTTGATTTCGAGCCTTGGTCGAAGCCGGGCGACAAACTCATCCTCTCTGATGCGCTGGCCGAGAGCGTACGTGAGGCCGGTCTGATTGCTGAATGGAAACGCGTTGCAGATGTCGATCCGGCCGGCTTTGTCTGCGACCATCCTTTGAAGGGACTTGACGGCGGCTACGATTTCGACGTGCCGCTGCTGGCGGGCGATCATGTCACCGACGAGGCGGGTACGGGCTTCGTGCACACCGCGCCGGGGCACGGTCAGGAAGACTATATAGCCTGGGTCTCCGCCTTCGGCATGGATGCGGAAATTCCGCATACGGTCGATGAGTTCGGCGCCTTCACCGACGAAGCCCCGGGCTTCGGGCCGAAGGATCAGGAAAAGCCGGTTCAGGTGATCGTCACCGAGGGCAAGAAAAAGGGCAAGGACGGCGACGCCAACAAAAAGGTCATCGACGCGCTGATCGAGAAGGGCAAGCTGCTTGCGCGCGGCCGCCTCGTCCACTCCTATCCTCATTCATGGCGCTCGAAAGCGCCGGTGATCTTCCGCAACACGCCGCAATGGTTCATCCGTCTCGGAAGCCAGGGCGAGGGCGGGCTTCGCGACACGGCCCTCAAGGCCATCGACGACACGCAATTCACGCCGGCGGCGGGCAAGAACCGCATCCGCGCGATGGTCGAGGGTCGGCCCGACTGGCTGGTCTCGCGCCAGCGCGCCTGGGGCGTGCCGATCACGATCTTTGCGCACAAGGACACCGGCGAGCCCCTGAACGACCCTGAAGTCAACGCGCGCATCGTGGCGGCGGTGAAGGAGAAAGGCGCCGACGCATGGTTCGATACGCCGGGGCAGGATTTTCTGGGTTCGGACTATTCCTCGAACGAATATGACAAGGTCGAGGACATTCTCGACGTCTGGTTCGATTCCGGTTCGACCCACGCCTTCTGTCTCGAAACGCGGGACGACCTCAAATGGCCGGCGGACCTTTATCTTGAAGGCTCCGACCAGCATCGCGGCTGGTTCCAGTCATCGCTCCTTGAAAGTTGCGGCACGCGCGGCCGCGCGCCCTACGATGCGGTGCTGACCCACGGCTTCGTGCTCGACTATCAGGGCCGCAAAATGTCGAAGTCCATCGGCAATGTGGTCGATCCCGCCGACATCATGAAGGACTACGGCGCCGACATCTTGCGCATCTGGACGGCGAGTTCCGATTACGCCGACGATTTGCGCATCGGCAAGGAGATCATCGGCTCGTCGGTCGACGCCTACCGGAAGCTGCGCAACACCCTGCGTTACCTCCTCGGCGCGCTTCACGGGTTTACCGAAGAAGAGCGCCTTCCCGTCGATGAGATGCCGGAGCTCGAGCGTTATGTGCTGCACCGTCTCGCCATGCTCGACGGCGAGGTGCGCGCGGGCTACGAGAAGTTCGATTTCAAAGGCGTCTGGCGGAAATGTTTCGACTTCGCCTCGCTCGACCTTTCGGCGTTCTATCTCGATATCCGCAAGGACAGCCTTTACTGCGACCGGCCGGGCGACAAGCGCCGCCGCGCGGCGCGCACGGTGATGGACCTTGTCTTCGACCGGCTTGTCGCTTGGCTCGCGCCGGTGTGCGTCTTCACCATGGAAGAGGCGTGGCTCGCGCGCTATCCGTCAGAGGACGGATCGGTTCACCTGCAGCTCTTCCCGGAAACGCCGTCGGCCTGGAAAGACGACGCGCTGGCTGGAAAGTGGCGGAAGATCCGCGCCGTGCGCCGCGCCGTCACCGGCGCGCTCGAAGTCGAGCGCCGGGAAAAGCGCATCGGGGCGAGCCTCGAGGCCGCGCCGGTCGTTCACATCGCCGACGCCGCCTTGCGCGACGCCTACGCCGGGCTCGACGCCGCCGAACTCTTCATCACGTCCGGCGCAACGCTGACCGGCGATCCCGCCCCCGAAACGGCGTTCCGGCTGGAAGGCGAAGCGGAAGGGATCGCGGTCGTTCCGGCGGAGGCGGAGGGCGAGAAATGCCGCCGCTGCTGGCGCATCTTGCCGGAAGTCGGATCGCAGGTCGGCCATGACGACCTTTGCAACCGGTGCGCCGATGCGGTCGACGCCTTCGACAAGGCCGGCTCATGAGCGAGGCGGCCCTGACCAAAGCGAAAGAGAGCGCGGCGCTCTGGCTTTCCGATGCGCGCGCCAACCGGTTCTTTCGTTACGGGCTGATGATCGCGGTTGCGGTCATCTTTCTCGACCAGCTTTCGAAATATCTGATCGTTCATGTGGTGGAACTGCCCGAGCAATTACGCCCCTGCGCCAAAAATCCGGCGCAGGTATGCGGGCAGATCGCGGTGTCGCCGATCTTCGATCTCACCTATGTGGAGAACAGGGGCGCGAGTTTCGGGCTGGGAGCCGGCGGGCTCGCCTCGCGGATCATTCTTTCGCTGATTTCCACGGGCGTCGCCGCGGGGCTGATCTTCTGGCTCGGGCGTCTTGCCCGCCCGGTTGCGGTGGCGGGGGTCGGTCTCATTATCGGCGGCGCGCTCGGCAATCTTTATGACCGGATCGCCTATGGCTATGTGGTCGATTTCCTCGACTTTTCAGGATTGTGGTTCCCCTGGGTGTTCAATGTGGCCGATACCGCGATCAATGTGGGTATCGGCCTGCTCCTGCTCGACGCCTGGCTGACCCGGGATCAGGCGGATAGCGGCAAAAAAGCGTGAAACTGCTTTGCTTCGCCGCCCGTGCGTCGATATAGTGCGCCGCAAATCGAGGGGCGCGCGGTTTAATTTTTGGAGTAACGATTGATGGCAATGAACTCTTCCCTCAGGCTGGCCCTTGCGGCGACCGGGCTTGCGCTGGCGACAAGCGGCTGCGGCATCAACAAGGCGCTGGGCGGCGGCCATAACGCGCCGGACGAATTCGCCATCGCCACCAAGGCGCCGCTGGTCGTGCCGCCTGATTATTCGCTTCACCCGCCGCGCCCGGGCGAATCGCGTCCGCAGGAGCTTTCGCCGTCGGAACGCGCCCAGCAGGTGCTTCTCGGGGACAAGTCAGCCGCGCCGCCGAGTCTCGGCGAGCAGGCGCTTCTGCAGAAGGCGGGCGCGCTATCGGCGGACGCCAATATCCGCAATCTGCTTAATGCGGAAAATGGCGGCCGGGGCGAGAAGGACCGTTCCTTCGCGAACCAGCTTATCTTCTGGAAATTCGACGGCGCCAAAGTCGATGATTCGGCGGCCCCGCTACAGGTCGACGATCCGCAGGCGTGGTTTGCAGCGCGGCAGGAGTCGATTGAAAACGTGATCGGCCAACAGGCGGACGTCGAGATTGAAAAGTCCGACGCGCTCAGCCTGCCGGGTGTTTTCTAAATCAATCCGTTTCGTTCGGGCCTCAATGCTTTGCCTCGACTTCCGGTCTTGGCATAATCCGGCATGACGAATCGCGCAGAGAAGTTTTCCACAGAGTCTCGCATGATCCGGCGCTTGCCGCCGGGCGCCGTCAATCGCATCGCCGCTGGCGAAGTGATCGAGCGGCCCGCGGCGGCGGTGAAGGAACTGGTTGAGAACGCTCTCGACGCCGGCGCAACCCGCATCGACATCGAAATCGAACATGGCGGCAAGACCCGTCTCGTCGTGACTGACGATGGTTGCGGCATGGCGCCGGACGATCTCCTGCTGGCGGTCGAACGGCATGCGACGTCGAAGCTCTCTCCCGGGGCTGACGGCGATTACGACCTTATGAACATCGCCACCATGGGCTTTCGCGGCGAGGCGCTGCCGTCGATCGGCGCCGTGGCGCGGCTGACGCTGACCTCGCGGGCGGACGGCGCCGGCGAAGCTTGGTCGCTCGCCGTGGAAGGCGGCGACATCGCCGGGCCGTCGCCGGCGGCGTTTGGCGGTTCGGGAACGCGGGTCGAGGTGCGCGATCTTTTTTATGCAACGCCGGCGCGCCTGAAATTTCTGAAATCCGATCAGGCGGAAACGACGGCGATCGGCGAAGCGGTGCGCCGTCTCGCCATGGCGCGCGAGGATGTTGCGTTCACGCTGACCTCATCGGGCCGGCGCAGTCTCAACCTTTCCGCCGAGACGCCGGGCGACGCCGGACGGCTGAAGCGACTCGCCGCCATCATGGGCCGGGACTTCGGCGAGAACGCGGTTGCCATCGATGCGGAGAGAGACGGTGCGCGCGTCACCGGTTTCGCCGGGCTGCCGACTTACAATCGCGGACTCCCGGACAAGCAGTATCTGTTCGTGAACGGACGGCCGGTGCGCGACAAGCTGATTGTCGGCGCCGTACGCGGCGCCTATGCGGACTTTCTGGCGCGCGACCGGCATCCGGCGGTGGCGCTGTTTCTCGAACTTCCGCCGGCGCTGGTTGATGTGAACGTCCATCCGGCGAAGACGGAAGTGCGTTTTCGCGACGCCGGCGGCGTGCGCGGGCTTCTCATCGGCGCGCTTCGTCATGCGCTCGCGGAAGCCGGGCACCGCGCCTCTACGACCGTCTCCGCTTACGCGCTTGGAAAGATGCAGACCGAAGGCGCCGCGACGCCGCTCGGGAGCGGCGGCTGGCGCGCGCCGCCGCCCAATCCGTTCATGCGCGACTATCAGGCGCCGATCGGCGGTTCGCAAACCGGGCTGAACGACCGTCAGGCGGGATTTGAAAACGCCGCCGTGCCGAGCGCGCGCGCAGAACATGCGCCTGATGCCGGCGCGCCCTATACGGAACATCCGCTCGGCGCCGCGCGGGCGCAGCTTCACGAAACCTATATCGTCGCCCAGACCGAGAACGGTCTCGTCATCGTCGACCAGCATGCGGCGCATGAACGGCTTGTCTATGAGAAGATGAAAGCCGCGCTCGACAAAGGCGGCGTCGCGCGGCAGGGCCTGCTGATCCCCGAGATCGTTGAAATGGAACCGGACGAGATCGCCCGCCTCGAACCGCGCTTTGAGGAGTTCGCGGCGCTCGGCCTCGTCATGGAGCGGTTCGGCGAGGATGCATTGATGATCCGCGAGACCCCGGCGCTGCTCGGCGAGGTTGACGTCAAGGGGCTCGTCCAGTCGCTCGCCGACGATCTGGCGCAGATCGGGCAGGGGCTCGCCCTGAAAGAGCGCCTCGAAGAGGTCTGCTCGTCGATGGCCTGTCACGGATCGGTGCGTTCCGGCAGGCGGCTCAATGCGGACGAAATGAACGCGCTCCTGCGCCAGATGGAGGCGACGCCCCATTCCGGCCAGTGCAATCACGGCCGGCCCACCTATGTGGAACTGAAACTGGCTGATATAGAAAAGCTGTTCGGGCGGCGGTGATGGCCGGGCCCGCGAGGGAGGAAATATCATGAAAACGCTGCTCAGCCTGTTCGCGCTAGCCTTGGCGATGTTCGCCGCGCCGGCGCTCGCGCACGACCCGTCGGGCTATGCGCCGATGAAGCCGTTCGAGCCTTACGCCGGCCATACCTATCGCGGGGAAGGGACAGGGCCCGACGGCAAGAAAGTGATCGACATCGCGAAATGGGAATTCATTCTCGGCGGGCGCGCCCTGCAGACGACCCATCGCCTTGAGGACGGCTCCTATGGTGGACGCACGATCATTTTCTTTGACGAGGCGGCGAAGGAATATGTCTTCCATTATTTCACGACCGCCGGCTTTCACACCACCGGCAAGGCGGAGCTCACCGACAAGGGCTTTCGCGCCGTCGAGAAAGTGATCGGCCATCCGACTTACGCCGAAGTGCGTTCGGAAATTTTTCTCGAAGGAAAGAACCTGCGCACCACGTCGCAGCATGTGACCGTCGACGGCGATGTTTCCGATGTCGAAGAGGGCTTCCTCTACCGGCCGATCGACGATGAGGAGATCGGGCCGCTGTTCGAAGGCGGCGAGCATCACGAATGACCGTGGAGAAGTTCACGTCGCTCGCCGAGCTCGGCGATCATATCGCCCGCGCCGATGACGAGATGATTGCGCGCTCAAAAGCGTTTTTCGAAGAGATCAGGAAGCGCCACACGATCCGCGACTTCACCGACGCGCCGGTGCCGCGGGAAGTGATGGAGACGTGCATCGAGGCGGCGGGCCGTGCGCCGTCGGGCGCCAATCACCAGCCCTGGCATTTCTGCCTCGTCGGCGATGCGTCCGTCAAAAAAGCGATCCGCGCCGCTGCGGAAGAAGAAGAGCGCGCTTTTTACGGCGGCCGCGCCGGCGAGGAATGGCTAGAC
>ENA-ORCV01000127-ORCV01000127.1-marine-metagenome-genome-assembly--contig:-NODE-127-length-131894-cov-4.219501_pt1 | contig 131894 bp, 125 predicted proteins | sample MGYA00237779_ERZ508509 | MGnify/ENA primary metagenome ERZ508509 (study PRJEB26180, sample SAMN06268772) | marine metagenome | isolation source: Bioluminescent Bay, La Paraguera, Puerto Rico | place... | reverse complement strand
GTCCTGGTCGATCTGCGCAACATCTACGACCCCGCACACGTCAGACAGGCCGGATTCGCCTATACAAGCGTCGGGCGGTAAAAGACTCCCGGGCGCGCCCGGGGGAGGACAATGAAGGTCATTGTGACCGGCGCGGCCGGATTCATCGGCATGCACGTCGCCGAACGGCTTGCCGCGAACGGCCATGCGGTCACAGGCCTCGATGACTTCAATCCCTATTACGATCCGGCGCTGAAACGCGCCCGCGCCGCCCGCATCGAAGAGCGCGGCGTGGACATGCGCGAGATGGACATCGCCGAGGCGGAGGCGGTGCGCGACCTGTTCCTGGACGTGAAGCCGGACGTGGTCGTCCACCTGGCCGCGCAGGCGGGCGTCCGCTACTCGCTCGACAATCCGATCGCCTATGTGCGCTCCAATCTGTATGGCCACACCGCGGTGCTGGAGGCGTGCCGGGCGCTGAACGGCGGCATGACGCATCTGGTCTACGCCTCGTCCAGCAGCGTCTATGGCGGCAACACCAAGACGCCGTTCAGCGAGACCGACCCGCTGGCCGACCCGGCCTCGTTCTACGCCGCGACCAAGCGCTCGGTGGAGCTGCTCTCCAGCTCCTACGCCCAGCTGTTCGGCCTGCGGCAGACCGGCCTGCGTTTCTTCACCGTGTACGGGCCGTGGGGCCGGCCGGACATGGCCTACTGGCTGTGGACCGACGCGATCCTGAAGGGCGCGCCGGTGACGCTGTTCAATCACGGCGACATGCGGCGCGACTTCACCTTCATCGACGACATCGCGAAAGCCGTGACGCAGATCGCGGAGACGGAGCCGGACTTCAGCGGCCATGAGCGCCCGCACCGGGTCTATAATCTGGGCAATAACCGGCCCGCCGCGCTGGACGAGGTGGTCAGCGTTCTGGAGGCCGCAGCCGGGCGCGCGGCGAAGCGCGAGATGGCGCCGATGCAGCCGGGCGACGTGAAGGAGACCTTCGCGGACATCCGCGCGGCGCAGCGGGATTTCGGTTTTCGCCCGACAACCTCGATCGAGGACGGGTTGCCGAAATTCGTCGCCTGGTATCGCGACTACAAGAAGCTGTGACGGCTCAGGGCGCGCTGTCCGGCACGTTCGCCTCCAGCTCCGCCAGCCAGATATCCGCCGGGGCGTCCGACGGCATGCGCCAGTCGCCGCGCGGGCTGAGCGCCCCGCCGGAAGACAGTTTTGGCCCGTTCGGCATGGCGCTGCGCTTGAACTGGTTGGCGAAGAAACGCTTCAGGAAGACGCGCAGCCAGGATTTGATCTCCGGCAGGTCGTAGGCGACGCGGTCTTTCTCCGGCGTGTTCTCCGGCCACAGGCCGGCCCCGGCCTCGCGCCAGGCGTTCCAGGACAGATAGGCGATCTTGGACGGGCGGAAGCCGTACCGCGTCAGCCAGTAGAGATTGAAGTCCTGCAGCCTGTAGGGGCCGACGAAGGTTTCGGTGGACTGGATCGGCTCGCCTTCCTTGGCGGGCACCAGTTCGGGCGAGATTTCGGTGTCCAGGATCGCGGCCAGGACCTCCGCCGTTTCCGGGCTGACGTCGCCGGAGGCCGCCACGAAGCGGATCAGATGCTGGATCAGCGTCTTCGAGACCGAGGCGTTGACGTTGTAGTGCGACATCTGATCGCCGACGCCATAGGTCGCCCAGCCCAGCGCCAGTTCCGACAGATCGCCGGTGCCGACGACCAGCCCGCCGCGCTGGTTGGCGATGCGGAACAGGTAATCGGTGCGCAGGCCCGCCTGCACATTCTCGAACGTCACGTCGTGCACCGGCTCGCCTTCCGCGAACGGATGGCCGAGGTCAGCGAGCATCTGTCGCGCGGCGGGGCGGATATCGACCTCCGCCGCCGTGACGCCGAGGGATGTCATCAAGGCGTGCGCGTTGGACCGCGTGCCCTCGGACGTGGCGAAGCCCGGCAGGGAAAAGCCCAGCACATTGGCGCGCGGCAGGCCGAGCCGGTCCATCGCGCGGGCGGCCACGATCAGCGCCTGGGTGGAGTCCAGCCCGCCCGACACGCCGATCACGCATTTCTTGATGCCGGCGGATTCCAGGCGCCGCGCCAGGCCCTGGATCTGGATGTTGTAGGCCTCGTAGCAATCCTCCGCGAGGCGGGCCGGGTCGTCCGGCACGAAGGGATAGCGGTCGACGGACCGGCGCAGCTCCAGCGGCTCGGAGGGCGGGGTCAGGTCGAAGCCGATCTCCCGGAATGTGCGGGAATGTTCGGCGGCCGCGGCGATGGCGTCGCCCATCGAGCCGATGCGCGCGCGCTCCTGCCGCAGCCGGCCCAGATCGATATCGGCGGCGATCATTACCGCCTCGTCCTGAAAGCGCGGCGCGTCGGCCAGGAGGTCGCCGTTTTCGAAGATCGAGGCCTGTCCGTCCCAGGCCAGATCCGTCGTGCTCTCCCCCGTCCCGGCGGCGGAATAGGCGTAGGCCGCGCAGCAGCGCAGCGACTGGCCGCCGACCAGCATCTTGCGGCTGGCCGCCTTGCCGACCGTGATATTGCTGGCCGACAGGTTCAGCAGGATTTCCGCGCCCGCCAGCGCCGCGGCCGTGGATGGCGGCGACGGCATCCACACGTCCTCGCAGATCTCGGCGTGGCAGCGGAACGGCACCGGCCCGCGCGCGGCGAACAACAGGTCGACGCCGAACGGGACGGCCCGTCCGGCGATGGAAATCTCCTCCCCCGCGATCCCGGCGCCCGGCGCGAAATAGCGCCGCTCATAATATTCGCGGTAGTTCGGCAGATAGGTTTTGGGCACCGCGCCCAGAATCCGGCCGCGATGGATGGCGACGGCGCAATTGAACAGCCGGCCATGGGCGCGCAGCGGCGCGCCGACCAGCGCCATCGGAAACAGGCCGCGGCTCTGATCGGCCAGCCAGGCGAGCGCGGCCTGCACGCCGTCCAGCAGCGCGTCCTGGAACAGCAGCTCGTCCAGCGAATAGGCGCTGATCCCCAGTTCCGGGAACACCATCAGGGCCGTGCGCTCCGCATCGCCGCGGCGCATCAGGTCCAGCGTGCGGGCCGCGTTCTCCGCCGGGTCGGCCAGGCGCACCTGCGGCACGCACGCCGCCACGCGCACGAAATCATGGGCGTAGGGCGAAAAGAATGGCGCGGGATTGGACAGGCCGGATTCGGCGCCGCCCGCCGGGGCGAAATCGGCGGCCTTCTCCGCCGGGCGGGCCTCCGTGGGCAGGCGCCCTTCCAGCTCCGCCAGCCGGGTCATTGCCCGCTCATAGGAGGCGACGGTCAGCGAGCCGCCGGATTCCAGCCGACCCAGCGTCTTTCCGTCGTTGAACAGCTTGTTGGACAGGGTCGGCAGTTCGATCCCCGCGGCGGCGCAATAGCGCCGCGCCCGGTCCATCAGGCGTTCCACAAGCATGAGGCGGATATGGACCCGGAGGCTTAAGCGATCAAGGGACAAATCCCTTGATAAGGGAATGGGATTAGCTGGAAAGCTCCGCGGAGGCGCGTTCCGCCGCCGCGATATTGGCCGCCAGATGCGCCGGGCGGGTGGTGGTGGTGACGGCGCAGTCGCACGCCTCCCCCGCCAGCGCCCATTGCAGATCCTCCAGCGCGCCTGCGCCGGACCGCGCCGGCCGGGCCTGCGGTCCGCGCACGTTCATGACCCGGCGGCGGGCGCTGCGCGCCAGATACCAGAGGTCGGCGCCGCTGCGCGGCACGCGCAGCGCATTGGCGGCGCGGGACATGATCTCGATCCCCAGCACGCCCATGCCGCTCGCGCGCGCCGCGTGCGCGCGGGCGAGCGCGGGCTTGGCGGCGACCGGGCCGGCCGGCCCCATGATCAGGTCGAACGCGCCGCTGCGGATCGCGGCGTCCAGCTCCGCCCCCCGGCCGCAGACCCCGGTGAAGCGGACCTTCCCGGCGCTTTTCAGGTCCGCCAGCGCGCCCAGGACCGCGTCGTTCAGATCCGCCGCCGCGGGGCCGTGCAGCAGCAGCGCATCGACATGGTCCATGCGCAGCCGGGTCAGGCTCTGGTCCAGCGAGGCGGCGATGAAGCCGGGCGAGAAATCCTTGGCCAGGCCGGAGGCGCTGCGCACCGTTCCCGCCTTTGTGCAGACGAAAGCCGCATCCCGCCGGCCCTCCAGCGCCGCGCCCAGACGCTGCTCCGCCTCCCCGTCGCCATAGAACGGGCCGGTGTCGAACAGGCAGGCCCCGGCCTCCTGCGCCTGATGGATCAGCCGGACCGTCTGTCCGCGCGGCGCGAGGCCGGTGGCGTGCGGGCCGGACACGCCAAAGCCCAGCAGGGGCAAACGCCCCCCGGCGTCGCCGAAAGCCCGGCTGGCGATCATCGGAAACGGACCCGCGTCATGGCGCCGGACTTTACTCGAATCGCATCGCGCGGCTAGGAACCCCCGAGCGCATTCTTCGCCTCCTGACGCGACAGGCTGACCCCAATGAAATTCTTTATCGACACCGCCGATGTGGCCGAGCTTCGCCGCTGGCACGAGCTGGGCTTTCTGGACGGGGTGACCACCAATCCGTCGCTGATCGCCAAGTCCGGCCGGAAGATTTTCGAGGTGCTGGAGGAAATCTGCGCCATCGCCCCGGTCCCGGTCAGCGCTGAGGTCGTGGCGACCGACGCCGAAGGCATGCTGAAAGAGGCCGCGAAGCTGCGCGCCATCGCGCCGAACATCGTCATCAAGGCGCCGCTGACCTGGGACGGGCTGAAGGCGACGCGCGCCCTGGCCGACCAGGGCGTGCCGGTGAACGTGACTCTGTGCTTTTCCGCCGCGCAGGCGCTGCTCGCCGCCAAGGCGGGCGCGGCCTATATCAGCCCCTTCATCGGCCGGCTGGACGATATCGGCGAAGACGGCATGCAGCTGATCCGCGACATCCGCGTGATCTACGACAACTACCCCTGGCTGGACACGGAGATTCTGGCCGCCTCGATCCGCAGCTCCGACCATGTGAAGGAGGCCGCGCTCGCCGGCGCGGACGTCGCCACCATCCCGCCCAAGGCGATGGAGGCCCTCGCCCAGCACGACCTGACCGACAAGGGTCTGGCGGCGTTCCTGAAGGACTGGGAAGGCACCGGGCAGACCCTGCTCTAGGGCAGCGTCTTAGTCCTCGACCGTGATGGCGCAGGCCTGCGGGACCAGCGCCGCGGCCGCGCCGATCAGCCCGGCGTGCGGGCAGTTCACCAGCGCCGTCGGCACGCCGCGCAGATAGTCCGGAAAGTCGGGCCGCGCCTCGAACCGGGCGCGGAACCCGCCCTGTTCCAGCTCTTCTTTCAACGACAGCGCGACGCCGCCCAGGATGAAGACGCCGTCGCGCGCGCCGGAGGCCAGCGCCAGATCGCCGGCCGCCGCGCCCAGGATTTCGCACAGCAGGCTGGCCGCCCGCGCCGCCGCCGCATCGCCCTCCGCCGCCATGCGGCGGATGTCCGCCGGATGCACCAGCGCGTCCCAGTCCCCGCCCGACAGCACCGCATAGAGGTGCGACAGGCCGGGGCCGGAGGCCAGATTCTCGATCGCGCACTGGCCGACATGGGCGGTAACCGCCTTCACCACGGCCCAGGTCTCCTCGTCCCAGGCGGCGAAGCTGGCGTGGCCGCCTTCGGTGTCCAGCGCGCTCAGCACGCCGCCCCGGCGGGACAGGATGGCGTTGCCGAGGCCGGTGCCCGGCCCCAGCGCCAGCGCGCGCAGCCCCTCCTGAGTCCACAGATCCGGCGCGCGCGCGGGCCCGCCCAGCGGCACGATGTCGGACTCCGTCACATAGGGAAGGGACAGGGCGGCGGCGGCGAAATCATTGACCAGCAGCGCCCGCTGCGCCCCCGCGGCCCGCTGCACGCCGTCGGCGCGGATCGTCCAGTCGCGCCGGGTCATCCGCACCACGTCGCCGCGCACCGGCCCGGCCAGGCCGAAGGCCACGGCTTCCGGCGTCGGGGCGCCGGTTTCGGCGCGATAGGCTTCGATGACAGGCTCCAGCCCGGCGAAATCGTCGCCCTTATAGGCGCGCCGGTCCTTCAGCCGCAGGGCGCCGGAAGAGTCCATCGCGCCGGTTGCAAGGCGCACATTCGTGCCCCCGACGTCGCCGACAAGAATTGTTCGCCCCGCGTCCACCGCTCACCATTATCAGCCTTCCGCGGCGGCGCTAAACCCCCAATTGCCCGGGGCGTCTTCCGCAGCGCGCGCGGACGCGATACGACAGACCGGCGCGATGACCCGACCGACCTCCATCCGTCCCTTCTTTCTCGCCGCCGCCCCGCTGCTGGCGGCGCTGTCCGCCTGCAAGGCGTTCGACAGCGCGCCGAAAACCGACCTGGCGATCGCGGCGGACGAGGCCTATCCGGGCTATCCGCGGCTCGCGGACATCCCGCCGGAGCCGGAGGATGTCGTCTGCCTTCGCCGGCTGATCGAGAATTTCCAGCTGGAGGAAGAGTCGGCGATGTTCCCCCCCTCCTCCCTCAGCGACGATCCGACACTGCGCAATCTGCCGGGATATCAGCAGGATACGTTCGCGGACGATCTGATGCGGCAGTCCGACCTGATCGCCGCGCGCAACGCCCTGCGCGACGCCGCCCTGCCCGAACTGGGTCAGGACGCCGAACCTGGAAGCTATTCGGTCGGGGAAATCGTGCCGCGGGTTCCGGACCAGCGCTACGAAAACCTGCTGTCGGCGATCAAGGCCCTGTGGGCCGATGTGGGCGGCGGCGTCGGCGCGCTCAGCCGCGGCGAACTGTTTGACGGAGAAGACCCGGAGGACGCCGACGACGGTCTGACCTATGACATCGTCTTCCATGTCTGCCCGCCCAATCCGTTCCTTGAGACCGATTACCTGCTCGCGGAGCGGCGGCGGCTGGAAGAGGCGGCGGAGACGCTTCGCGCGGCGCGTCCGGACGGCGAGACGGCCGACATCACGCTTCCCGAAGACATGGGCGCGGTCGCCAGACCCGGCGAAGGGCCGGAAGCCGGCCTCTAGGCCTGCGCAGGCTGGGCGTCAGCCGACGCCAAAATCCCCGATGGTCTTCAGGCCGATCGTAAAGAAGACGCCGCCGAATTCCTGCACCGCCCGGAACGGCGAGCCCTGGCTCTTCAGATAAGAGACGCTGGCCTTCAGGCAGTCGTCCTCATAGGTCACCGCGAAGGTCGCGCGCTGGGTGCGCTCGTTCTCCAGATCGCGGTCCAGCGAATAGGACAGCGCGATCGTGTCGGTGAGGTCCACAGACGCGCCGAGCTTGAGATATTCCCGGGATTCGGTGCCGGTGAAATCCTCCGACAGCGAGAAATAGCCCACGCCCAGTGTGAAGGGGCCCACATTGACCGAGCCGTCGGTCTCCAGACGCTCGATCTTGTATTCGTCCGGATCGATCCGGAGCCGGTTGGTCAGGACGAAGCCGAGCTGGGAATAGGTCGTCTCCACCACGTAGTCGGACCAGGACTGGTCCAGACCCGAGGCCGGGGAAAACTGTTCCGGATCGGTGTGATAGGATCTGCCGAACAGGAAAGAGGCGGAGTTGTTGAAGCCCCAGTCGGCGCGCGCCAGCACGCCAACATTCACCTGTCCGCCCTCCTCGATCCGGTCAAAGCCGGCATAGCGGTTCGGCGAGAACAGCGTCGCGCCGTTGAGTTCGGCGGTGAGGCTGTCCTCCAGCAGCAGGGTCGGCCCGGTCATGGTCAGCGGGTCGTAGGGAACGCGCGCAAACCCGTCGAGGACGGTGGACGGGCCGGCGCTGGCGATCGCCTGCACGCGCGGCTCGATGGTGAAGGACACCTCGCCCGGACGGTAGAACGGCCAGCGGGCGTCGAGGCCGGCATAGGCGCTGACCCGTCCGCGCTCGCCAGACTTCTCGACGCCGGTCGCCGGGACGAAAGCCTCGTCGACCGAAAAATAGTCGCCGCGCAGCCGCCCGAACGGCTCCAGCACCACGCCGTTGGAAAGGGTCTCGCGCGTGCTCCAGTTCGCCCAGGCGGTGCCGCGCGCATAATCGGAGCCCACGCCCCGGGACAGCGCGGTGACGTCGCTGACCAGTTCGAGCTGGCCGAAATCCTCCAGGTCCAGCGTGTGGCGCACCTCGGCGATCGGCAGGACCAGCGGCAGCGTGTCCGAAGAGACCGGCCGCACGACGTTCTGGAAGGCCAGGGCGGAAATGCTGGCGTAGAAATCCTTGTCCTGCCCGGCGACGAACGGCTGGCTGATCAGATAGCCGGCATAGTGGGCGCCGCCGTACAGGCCGCGGTCGATAATCTGGGCGTGGACGCTGTAGCCGATATTGTAGCGGTACAGATATTCGTAGTCCGTCACCCGTTCGGCGCCGAACCCCCAGCTCCAGTCGTCCGAAAGGGCGAACACGCCGCTGCTGAAGATGTGGCCGCGGACCTTGTCCTCCCCGAACTTGCCGGAAGAGTTGAAGCGCTGCTCCTTGGTGATGGAGCCTTCGGCCTCCACGAAACCCGACCAGAACCGGCGGCGGTACTCGAAGTTCAGAACCGGGGTCACCTCGCTGCTGATCATCGGGGAGACCAGCAGGTCGTGGTGATCGTCGATGGCCCAGAAGAACGGCTGGGTGTAGCGCGCGCCGAGCGTGGTCGAGTAGCCGATCGTCGGAAGCAGGAACCCGGTCTTGCGGTCCACCGTGGGATCAGGGTGGGCGTAGAACGGGAAATACAGGACGGGGATTCCAGCGAACTGGAAGGTGACGTCCCGATAATAGATCATCTCGTCTTCGGTATCGTGCAGCGCACGGCGCGCACGGAACCGCCAGGTCGGCGTCGGATCTTCCTCGCACACCGGGCACGCCGAATAGACGGCGCGGGTCAGGACGTTCTGGGTGCCGTTCCGCCGCTCCAGCAGCGCGGCGGAAGCGATGGCGTCATTCTCCATCCGCCGGGAGAAATTCACCGCGACGCCGTCGGAGAAATCCTCGCTGAACTCGCCGCGGTCGGCATAGTCCAGATTGCCGTCCTCCAGCATGATGACGACATTGCCTTCGGCGACGATGCGTCCCTCGTCGGGATAATAATAGAGCGTGTCGGCCCGCATCACGCGCGCGCCGCTGCGCGCCTCTACCGCGCCGCGCGCGATATAGCGGCTGTTTTCCGTGTCGTTGATGAATTCGTCGGCCGCGATATAGACCGGGTCGTCCTCGTCCTCGTCGACAAGGCCGATCTCTTCGGCGAATTCCTCCGGCGCGCCCTCATCCGCGGACTGGGCATGCGCATAGGATCCGGCCGCCAGCGCCAGCGCGGCGGCCCCGGCGCCCGAGGCAAGTCGCTTGCGGAGCGTGTCCGTAATGATGACGAATTCCCCTACCCGGCTCCGGCCTGATTATCCGACACGTTTTTCCCCGTCCATATCACGGCGCCGCTCAGCGGGCGGGAAACTCCTCGTGCGCGCGGGCCAGACTCTGCGGATTGCCGATGTCGCGGTGATAGCCCGGATGATCGTAGACGAATATGCGCCCCATGAAATGGGGGATCACCTCGGTGGACAGGTCGACGAAGGCCTTGTCCAGCGCCTTGGCGAAGTCCAGCACTTCGGGCTCGAATACATAGACCGCGCCATTGGCCTGGTTCCCTGGCGGGTTCTCGACTTTCTCGTGGAAGGCCGCGACGCGTCCCTTTCCGTCCAGCTCCACGATGCCGCAGGACTGCGGATCGTCGGTGCGGAAGGTCAGCATGGTGATGGCGCAGCCCTCCGGCCGGCCCTCATGCGCGGCGATCAGGCCCTTCACGTCGAAATCGGTCAGATTGTCGGCGTGCGCCAGGATGAACGGCCCGCCCTCGAAGAAAGCGGCGTTGGCGACCATCGTGCCGCCGGTGCCCAGAAGCTCCGGCTCATAGACGGTCGCGAACCGGTCCTTCCATTTCGAGCCGGCCAGATGGGCGTCGACCGTGTCGGCGAAATAATGAGTGTTGATCAGCGCCCGCTCGACGCCCGCCTCGAAGATCAGGTCCAGCCAGTAATCGATCAGCGGCCGGCCATGGATCGGCACCAGGCATTTGGGGATCGTGTTGGTGATCGGACGCAGCCGCGTGCCGAGGCCGGCGGCCAGAAGAAGCGCTCGCATGGTCTAACCGGCCGATCCGTTACCCGATATGGGCGATTTCCAGCAGCAGTTCTTCGCTGGTCAGCGGCTTGTTGCCGACCCGCCCGACCTGACAGGCCGCCGTCAGGGCGCCCAAATAGGTCCCCATCCAGATGTCCTTGCCCGCGCACAGGGCCAGGCTGGTGGCGGTGATCAGCGAATCGCCGGCGCCGGCCACGTCCTTGGGCGCGCTGTTGAACGCCTGCAGGCGGTCGATGACATATTCGCCGTCCCGCTCGCCGTAGCAGAGCAGGCCTTCGCCGCCGAGCGTGACGATGATGTTCTTCGCCTGCGACCGGGCGCGCAGATTCTCCACCACATTGACCAGGCCGGATTCGAAATCCTGCAGCGCCAGCCGCGCCTCGCGCTCGGTGGGGGTGACGAGGTCCACGCCCCGGAAGCGGGAGATGTCGGACAGCTGGGACGAGGCCTGGCTGTCGGCGGCGATCTTCACGCCGCGCTTGCGCGCCGCGGCGATCACCGCGTCGACCACGCTCTGCGGCAGGCAGCCATAATTGAAGTCGGACAGCAGAAGCAGGTCGCAGTCTTCCAGCATGTCCTCGGCGCGGGCGATCATCTTCTTGGCCAGCGCCTCGTCGATGGCGTGCTGGCGCAGCCGGTTCACGCGCAGCAGCGTCTTGCCGGAGGCGCGATAGCGGGTCTTGGTCGTGGTCGGGCGCGACTTGTCGACCAGCATCTCGTGCTGGACGCCATAGGTCTTCAGCGCGTTCTCCGCGAAGGTCGCCGCCTCGTCCACGCCGCACACGGTCAGGAATTTGACGTCGGCGCCCAAACCGCGCGCATGGGCGGCCACGATGCCCGCGGCCCCTAGGAACGTCGTCTCTTCGATCGGCGTGACGACCAAAGTCGGGTCTTCCTGCGACATGCCGAGCGCGTCGCAGGTGACGTATTTGTCGACGATCAGGTCGCCGATCACCAGCGTGCGCAGGCCGGACAGGCTTTCCACCAGCGTGCGCAGATCGCTGAAATCGAACCCGTGCCGCTGGGGATAGTCCACCGGCTTGTGGATCGAGGAGAAGTCGATCTTGCTGAATTCGTTACGCAGCAGGTTCAGCGAGGAGAAGGTGATTTCCCCCGACCCGAACATCAGCTTGCCGCCATAGGAATCGAGCACGGTCTGCTCGGCGTTGTCGGCCTTCTGATATTCCTTGCCCTTGACCACGATCTCCGGCTTCAGGGCCGCGATGATCTCCTCGACCCCGGCCTCCATGGCGAAGGCCTGATCGACCAGGCTGACGGCGCGCACGGCCTCCAGACGCAGCTCCAGCGGCAGGGCGTCCTTGGCGCGCGAATCGGGCAGCAGGCCGACCACGACGGCGTCCGCATTCTCGCTGGCGAATTTCAGCAGGCGGAGGTGGCCCGGGTGAACGACATTGAATTTGCCGGATACGAAGGCGATCGAACGGCCGCCGCCCACGGCGGCGCGGATATTGGCCGCCAGTTCCTGAACCGCCGTCGGCGTCTTGGTAAGCAATGAATCCCCCTGAAGGCCCAAACACGTCCCGTCCCGACTTATCATAGACTTGGGCGGCGGGACGGACCAGCCGCGACTGCCGTTTGCGCTATCGTGACGCGCCGGCGCGCAGCCGCGCCGGGGCCGCGCCGCCCGAAAGATCGCCTGTCGCGCGAATCCGCCCCGCCTCGGCCAGCGCCGCCCGGCGGTCCGGATCGGATTTCAGCGCGCGCAGATGGCCGACCGCCGCATCCAAATCCGGCTCCGCCCAGCGCCCGGCACCGCGATACACGCCCTGCGGGTCGCGCAGCGGAACGAGCGCGGTGGGCGGGACCAGCGCCGAACAGGATTCGTCCATGAATTGCAGGTTTCCGGACCAGCCGGTGGCGATCACCGCGCGCCCCGAAAGCATCGCCTCGGCCAGGTTCAGCCCGAACCCCTCGCTGCGGTGCAGGGACAGATAGACGTCGCAGGCCGCATACAGGTCCAGCACTTCCTGCCAGCCGGCCGGTTCGTCGATCAGCAGGATGTTCGAGCGCGCGTCCCGGACGGCGGCGCGCAAGTCCGCCAGCGCCTGCGGATAGGCGCCGGCATTGGTGCAGCGCAGGACCAGCAGGGCGTCGTCCGCACCGCCGAACGCCGCGTCGAAGGCCGCGATGGCGCCCCTTGGGTTCTTCCGGGCCAGGGACGAGGCGGCGGAGAAGCTGGACACCGCCACGAAATCTTCCGCTCCCGCGCCGAAGCGGGCCCGGGCGGCCGCCCGCCGCTCCGCCGTCGGGGCGGGCGGGGCGTCCAGCGCGCAGGGATGCGGGACCACATGGACCGGCTGGTCGAACACCGCGCGCATGGCCTCCGCGGCGAAGGCGCTGGGGGCCCAGATTTCATGCGGCACATGGCCGGCCAGCTTGCGCCAACGACGCGGCGCGGCCTCCAGCTCCCATACCCAATAGGCGCAGACCCGCTTGCCGCGCAGAACGTCGCCTTCGGCCCCGTGCAGGGCCTGCACAGTCTCTTCCGGGTTCAGCATCAGCACGGCGGCGTCCGCATCCGGGTCCGGCGGGGCGGCGGGGGCCGCCTCCTCCGCCATCGACGCGCGCAGGGCCTGCGACACGTCCAGTTCCGACAACCGCACGCCGCCGTCCCGCATTTCCCGGGCGCACAGGCGTGCCGCGGCGCCGTGGCCGAGCGTGGAGCGGGACAGGCCCACCAGCACCGCCGATCCGGCCGGCCCGTCATGGCCGGGCGCCGCCGCGGGCACGGACCGGGCCAGCGCCGGCGCGGTCAGATGCGTGACCTGTGCGCCGATGCGGCGGCGGAACCCGACCGGCAGGCGGCGGTACAGCGCCCGCAGGGACAGAAGGACGGAGCGGCTCATCGCGCCTCCCCAGCGCAGAAGCCGCGGCAAATCAAGCGGAATGCACGCGACAGGCGCGCGGCCTTGAGCGGACGGGCGCGACGCCCTAACGGAGAGCCTATGCAGTCCGAACCGGCCAGCAGGCGCCAGGCGGCGTTTTTCGACCGCGACAACACCCTGACCGTGGATGCGGGCGGCTATACGTTCCGGCTGGAGGATCTGGCCTGGATGCCCGGCGCGATCGAAGCGGTGAAGCGGGTCAACGATTCGGGCGGGCTCGCCGTGGTGGTCACCAACCAGTCGGGCGTGGCGCGCGGATATTATGAGGAATCCGCGGTGCTGGAGTTCCACGCCGCGATGCAGGCCGATCTGGCCAGGGCCGGGGCGCATATCGACGCGCTGTATTATTGCCCGCATCACGCCGACGCGGCGGTGGAGCGCTATCGCCACCCGGACCATCCGGACCGCAAGCCCAATCCCGGAATGCTGCTGCGCGCCTGCGCCGAGCTGGATCTGGACCCGGCGCGCTGCGTCATGTTCGGCGACCAGGCGCGCGACGTGACCGCGGCGGAGCGGGCCGGCGTGCACGGCGTGCTGTACGAGGGCGGCGATCTGGACCGGCTGGTCGCACGCGCGCTCAGGGAGCTGGGATGGCCCCTGTGACACGCTGTGTGACAATAGGACGCGCGGACCGGAGGGGGCCGCGCCGCGCCGCCCCCTCGCATTGCCGGGCCTATGCTCTTATAGGAACCGCTTGCCCGCGCCTGGCTCTGGCGGGCGGACTGCACCGGATGGGCGGATAGTGGACATCAACGGCCTGCTTGCCGACGTGGCGGCGCCCGTCAGGCGCTGGAAAATCTGGTTCCTGATGGCGAACCAGGACATCTCGCTGCGCTATCGCCGCTCGGTCCTGGGTCCGATCTGGATCAGCCTGGCCATGGCCAGCCTCGTTCTGGGCCTCAGCATCCTGTACTCGGAAGTCTTCCGCGTCGATTTCCACGACTACATTGTCTATATCGGCTGCGGCTTCCTGGCCTGGTTCCTGATCGCCGGCATGATCAGCGAAGGCGCCATGGCGGTGATCGAGGCCGAGGGCCAGCTGCGCAGCCTGCCGCTGCCGATCCCGCTTCTGGTCACGCGCGTCGTCTACCGCAACCTGATCATGTTCGTGCACAATCTGGTCGTGGTCGGCATCCTGCTGGTCATCATGAATTTCCGCCCGGGCTGGGAGGCGCTGCTGGCGATCCCGGCGCTGGTCCTCTACGCGATCACCGGCCTGCTGCTGGGCGTCATCCTGGCGCCGATCGCCGCGCGTTTCCGGGACGTGCCGCAGGTGCTGACCAATATCCTGCAGATCATGTTCTTCCTGACGCCCCTGTTCTGGCTGCCGTCCCAGACCTCGGACCGCCGGTTTTTCGTGGACGCCAATCCGTTCTACCATCTGGTCGAACTGATCCGGGGGCCGTTGCTGGGGGAGACGCCGGCCCTGCTGTCCTGGGGCTTCACCTTGCTGAGCATCCTCGTTCTGGGCCTTCTGGCGTTCTGGACGCTCGCCGTCTCGCGCCGCCGCGTCTTCCTGTGGCTGTGAGGAATTATGGCTCGCGTCCTGTTCGATAACGTCTCGTTCGACTATCCGATCTTCGGGATCAAATCCCGGTCCTTCAAAGTCACGCTGATGCGCAGCCTGCCGCTGGGCAGCCGCCTGTCCGGCGAGGGGATCGTTCATGTCGAGGCGCTGCGCGACGTGTCCTTCGACGCCCAGCCCGGCGACCGGCTGGGCCTGATCGGCCATAACGGCGCGGGCAAGTCCACGACGCTGCGCCTGATCGCGGGCCTGGCCTATCCGACCAAGGGCAATATCGAGGTCAAGGGGCGGATCGTGCCCCTGATCGAAAAGGGCCTGGGCATCAATCAGGAGCTGTCTGGGCGCGACAATATCGAGCTGCCGCTGCGCCTGCTGGGCGCCACCAGCGCCGAAGTAAAGCGCGCCATGGTGGAAATCCCGGAATTCACCGGCCTCGGCGAATTCATCGACGTGCCGGTACGCGCCTATTCCGAAGGGATGAAGACGCGCCTGGCCTTCGCGGTGTCCACCTTCCTGGAGGCCGACGTGCTGGTTCTCGACGAATGGCTGGGCGCAGGCGACATCGACTTCCAGGAAAAGGCCGAGCGGCGCCTGACCACGATGCTGGCCAAGACCGGCGTCGTGGTGGTGACCAGCCACTCCATGCACCTGATCCGCAAGGTCTGCACCCACTGCATCTGGTTCCATCAGGGCCGGGTGCGGATGGAGGGCCATCCGGACGAAGTGACCGCGGCCTATGAAGAGCACTCGCTGGAAGAGGCCGCGGCGATGGCCGCCGCGCGCGAGGCGGCGCAATAGGGCGTGCGCTTCACCTTTCCGGCCCCGGCACGTATAGGCTTGGGGCCAGACAAAGCCGGGTTTCGATGCGAATTCGCCCCCTCACCGTCCTGATCGCGCTCTTCGCGCTGACCGCCCTGACCGGCTGCGGGTTCAAGCCGCTTTATGCGGAAAGCAGTCCGACCGCGGCCTATCTGGACGGAATCCGGGTGGAGCTGGGCCAGGGCCGCGCTGCATATCTGATGGGTCTGGCGCTGGAAGAGCGCCTGCCCGATCCGGGGCCGCAGCCGCGCTACGAGCTGAAGACCGAGGTTCTGACCTCCCGCTTCAGCACCGCCCTGACCATCGACGACGTGGCCGCGCGCATCCGGATGACCGCCACCACCACCTATGCGCTGTACGACCTGCGCACCGGCCTGAAGCTGACCGACGGGCTGGCGAACGGCGATTCGACCTTCGACGTGCCGCCCGACCCCTATGCCGCGACCCGCGCCGACCAGGACGCGACCGAGCGCGCGGTGGAGCTGTCGGCCGACACGCTGATCAGCAAGCTGGTCCGCTATTTTTCGGAGGCCGAGCGCCTGGAAGCCGAACGCAGCGCCCGTCTGGGCGCGCCGGCCGCCGCCGGCGCGGGCGATTCCGCCCCGTCGTCAGGGCTCTGACCGGCGGTTCGTCCGGGGCTTCGCCGCGCCGTTTGATGCGGTGCAGCATGGCGCTATTGAACTGATTTGCGCCACATTGTAGGGCAAGCGAACTTGGGACGTGGAAGGCGGGGAATCCAATAGATGCATGTATTTGTGACCGGCGCGTGCGGATATAAGGGATCCGTTCTCGTTCCGAAGCTGATCGCGGCAGGCCATCGGGTCACCGCCTTCGATATCATGTGGTTCGGCAACCATCTGACGCCGCATCCGGACCTGAAAGTGGTTCAGGGCGATGTGCGCGATCCGGACCAGATCGACCTGACCGGCGTGGATGCGATCATCCACCTGTCCAGCGTCGCCAACGACCCGTGCGGCGACCTGGACCCCAAGCTGACCTGGGAAATTTCCTGCCTGGCCACGATGCAGCTGGCCGACCGGGCCCAGCGCATGGGCATCAAGCGCTTCATCTACGCCTCGTCCGGCTCGGTCTATGGGGTGAAGGAAGAGGAGCAGGTCACCGAGGACCTCGAGCTGCTGCCGATCTCCGAATACAACAAGACCAAGATGTGCGGCGAGCGCATCGTGCTGTCCTACAAGGACGACATGGTGGTGCAGATCGTGCGCCCCGCCACGGTCTGCGGCTTCTCCCCGCGCATGCGCCTGGACGTTTCGGTCAATCTTCTGACTATGGCGGCGCTGGACAAGGGCAAGATCACGGTGTTCGGCGGCGAACAGACCCGCCCGAACATTCATATCGACGACATCACCGACCTGTACCTGTTCCTGCTGGACAACCCGGAGCACACCGGTGTGTTCAACGCCGGCTTCGAAAACATCTCCATCCTGGATATCGCCAAGATGGTGGCCGAGGAGCTGGACTGCCCGATCGAGGTCACCCCGTCGAACGACCCGCGCTCCTATCGCGTGAACTCCGACCGCCTGCTGGCGACCGGCTTCCGTCCGAAAAAGACGGTGCATGACGCGATCAAGGAGATCATCGGCCTGTACCGCCAGGGCGTTCTCAAGAACGACGAGCAGTGGCACAATCTGAAATGGATGCAGAGCGAAGTGACCGAAGTGCGAGGGGCCGCCTGATGAACGAGATCACCAAGATTTCCGGCCTGACCGACCCGGTCGCGCATTTCAACGACTATGTCGCGCGCATGTCCGTGCTGATGAAGGATTTCGACTGGACTCTGGTCGAGCCGCTGGCCGACGCCATGGCCGACGCGGTGCAGAACCGCCGCCAGGTCTTCATCTGCGGCAATGGCGGCAGCGCCGGCAACGCCAACCATCTGGCCAACGACTTCATTTATGGCGTCTCCAAGCACCCGGGCAAGGCGATCCGCGTCCTGTCCCTGGGCGCCAATCCGGCGGTCCTGACCTGCCTCGGCAACGACGAGGGCTATGACCGGATTTTCGAGATCCAGCTGCGCGAACTGGCCAACAAGGACGACGTGCTGATCGTCTTCTCCGGCTCCGGCAACTCGCCGAACATCGTCAAGGTGCTGGAAGCGGCCAAGGAAATGGGCGTCAAAAGCTTCGCCGTGCTCGGCTACAAGGGCGGCAAGTGCAAGGATCTGGCCGATTTCCCGATCCATTTCGCCATCGACGACATGCAGATCTCCGAGGATATGCAGCTGGTCATCGGCCACATGCTGATGCAATGGCTGTGGGAGAACCGGACCGCGATTTCCGGGGCGGCCTGAGCGTATGAGCGATCCCAAGTTTATCGTGCTCGGCTCGAATTCCTTTTCGGGCGCGACCTTCTGCGACTACCTCGCCGAACAGGGCTATGACGTGGTCGCGACCAGCCGCTCGGCGGAGCCGGCCGACCCGATGCTGCCGTACAAATGGCAGGACCGCCCCGGCAAGGTCCGGTTCGAGAAGGTCGACATCAATCACGATCTGGACGCGCTGGAAGCGCTCCTGAAACGCGAAAAATTCACCCATGTGGTGAATTTCGCGGCGCAGAGCATGGTGGGCCAGTCCTGGGACCACCCGGACGACTGGATGATGACCAATGTCGTCTCCACCGTCCGCCTGCACGTCCTGCTGCGCGGCCTCGATTTCCTGGACCGCTACGTCCACGTGACGACGCCGGAAGTCTTCGGCTCCACCGACGGCTGGGTGCGGGAGGACGCGCCGTTCAACCCGTCGACGCCCTATGCGGTGTCGCGCGCGGCCGGCGACATGTCGCTGAAGACCTTTATCGACACCTATGACATGCCCGCGGTGATGACCCGCGCGGCCAATGTCTATGGCCCGGGCCAGCAGCTGTACCGCATCATCCCGCGCACCATCCTGTCGGCCATCGGCGGGGCGAAGCTGCGCCTGGACGGCGGCGGCAAGTCGGTGCGTGTGTTCATCCATATGCGCGACGTCTCCGACGCCACGCTGAAGGTCGCCCTGAAAGGCGAGCCGGGATCGTGCTATCACATCTCCGGCTATGACGTGGTTTCCATCCGCGACCTGGTAGAGCGGATTCTGGACCAGTTGGGCAAGGATTTCGACGAATGCGTCGAGGTCGGCCCGGACCGGCCCGGCAAGGACCAGGCCTATCTGCTGGACAGCTTCAAGATCCGTACGGAGCTGGGCTGGCAGGACAAAATCTCCCTCGACGAGGGCCTGGCGGACTGCATCGCCTGGGCCCGCCGCTTCGAGAGTTCCATTCCCGAGCTTCCCGCGACATACGTCCACAAGCCGTAATTGCCGCGGGGGGCCGAAAGCGATAGGACCGGACACATGAGCGTCGTTGAAGCCCTCGAATACGATGTCGGCGCGCTGAAGGATCAGGCGGCGCAGCTGCGCGGGCGCATCATCGAGATGTGCCACGCCTCCAAATCCGCGCACCTTGGTTCTTCCCTGTCCTGCGTGGACGTTCTGACCGCCGCCTACTGGCACGTCCTGAACGTCGATCCGTCCAGGCCGCAGGACCCCGACCGCGACCGCTTCATCCTGTCCAAGGGCCATGCGGCGATGGCGCTGTACGCCACGCTGGCCGCCCGGGGCTATTTCCCGGAAGAGGAACTGAAAACCTACAACCAGGACGGCGGACGCCTGGCGGAGCACCCGCCGGCCAACCTGCTGCCGGGCGTCGAGGCGGCGACCGGATCGCTGGGCCACGGCCTGCCGATCGGCATCGGCTGCGCCATGGCCGGCCGCATGCAGGGCAAGAATTATCGCGTTTTCGCCCTGCTGTCGGACGGCGAGAACAATGAGGGTTCGGTGTGGGAGGCCGCGATGTTCGCTGCCGCCCAGAAGCTGGACCGGCTATGCGTCGTCGTCGACTACAATAAATGGCAGGCCACCGGCCGCTCCAACGAAACGCTGGAGCTGTCCCCGCTGCGCGAGAAATGGGCCGCGTTCGGCTGGGACGCGCACGAGGTCGACGGTCACGATGTCGGCCAGCTGGCCAGCCTGATGAGCGAAATCCCCAACGGATCGGGCAAGCCGGTCGCCTTCATCGCCCATACGGTGAAGGGCAAGGGCGTTTCCTTCATGGAAGACGACAATAACTGGCATTACCGCGCGCCGACCGCCGAAGAGGTGGAGCTGGCGCACAAGGAGCTTGGCCTGAAATGAGGAACGCGTTCGCGGACGAGATCACCAAGCTGGGCCAGTCCGACCCGCGCGTCGTCGTTCTGTCGGGCGATATCGGCAACAAGCTGTTCGACAAGTTCAAGGACGCCCAGGACGACCGCTTCTATAATTGCGGCGTCGCCGAGCAGAACATGACCGGCGTGGCCGCGGGCCTGGCCATGAACGGCTTCCGCCCCTTCACCTATACGATCACCCCGTTCGTCACGACGCGCTGCCTGGAGCAGATCCGCACCGACGCGGCCTATCACCAGGTGCCGGCGACCGTGGTGTCGGTCGGCGCGGGCCTGGCCTATGCCGGCCTCGGCCCCACGCACCATGCGTGCGAGGACATTTCCTTCCTGCGCTCGATCCCGAACATGAACGTGATCTGCCCGGGCGACGCCTGGGAGGTGCGCGCCGCGCTGCGCGCCATCCTGCAGCAGGACAATCCGACCTATCTGCGGATGGGCAAGAAAAACGAGCCGAAGATCCACGACGACGTGCCGTCCAATTTCGTCATCGGCAAGGCGCTGGTGATCTCTGGCGGCAAGGACGTCACGCTACTGTCCACCGGCAACATGCTGCCCGAGGCCATCGAGGCCGCCGAGCAGCTGGCCCAGCAGGGCGTGTCGGCGGAGGTCGTCAGCTTCCACACCGTGAAGCCGCTGGACGCCGACTACCTGACCAACGCCTTCAACAGCTTCCAGAAGATCGTGACGATCGAGGAACATTCGCTGATCGGCGGGTTCGGGTCGGCCGTGGCCGAATGGGCCGTGGATAACGGCGCCGACGCCCGCAAGATGATCCGCGTCGGAACGCCGGACGCCTTCTTCAAGAAGTCCGGCGAACAGGAATACGCCCGGGAGCAGCTTGGGCTAACCGGCCACCAGATCGCCGGCCGCGTGAAGGCCGCCCTGGACCGCGCCTAGGCATCAATAGACGGAGACTGACATGAAGACCGAAGCCGCCATCCTGGTGGAGACGGGGAAGCCGCTTGAGCTGGTCGAGCTTGAGACCCCCGCACTGAACCCCGGCCAGGTGCTGGTGGAGATCGCCTATTCCGGCGCCTGCGGCACGCAGGTCATGGAATGGCGCGGCGACAAGGGCGAGGACAAGTGGCTGCCCCACTGCCTCGGCCATGAAGGCTCCGGCACGGTTCTGGAGACCGGCTCCGCGGTGACCAAGGTGAAGCCGGGCGACAAGGTCGTCCTGTCCTGGATCAAGGGCGACGGCCTGGAAGCCGGCGGCGCGAAATACGACTGGAACGGCAAGACCGTGAATTCCGGCGGCGTCACCACGTTCCAGAAGCACGCGGTGGTCAGCGAGAACCGCCTGACCCTGATCCCGGCCGGCCTGCCGATGGACGTGGCGATCCTGCTGGGCTGCGCCGCCCCGACGGGCATGGGCGCGGTGTTCAACGTGCTGAAAGTGCGCCCGGGCGACGCGGTGGCGGTGTTCGGCACCGGCGGCATCGGCCTGAACGCGCTGATGGCCGCGGCCTTTTCCGGCGGCGTGCCGATCATCGGCGTGGACCCGAAGGAAAGCCGCCGCGAGCTTGCCAAGCAGTTCGGCGCCACCGACGTGATCGACCCGACCGCCGGCGACGTGGTGGAGCAGATCAAGGCGATCGCGCCGCAGGGCGTGGACGTGGCGGTCGAGGCGACTGGCATCCCCGCCGTGATGGAGCAGGCGGCCAATTCGACCCGCCAGCAGGGTGGCCGCGCCGTGGTCATCGGCAACGCCAAGTACGGCGCCAAGCTGGAAATCAGCCCGAACGTCTTCAACGCCGGCAAGAGCTTCCTCGGCACATGGGGCGGCGATTCCTATCCGGACCGCGACTATGGCCGCTTTGGCAAGCTGATCGCCAGCGGCCGTTTCCCGGCCAAGGACCTGCTGTCCAAGCCGTATTCGCTGGCCGAAGCCGATCAGGCGCTGCAGGACCTTGCCTCCGGCAAGGTCGGCCGCCCGCTGATCGACATGAGCCTCTAGGACACGGACTTCGGAGCGGGCGATGCGGATCGGCGTCGATTTCGACAACACCATCGCCTGCTACGAAGGCGTGTTCCACGCCGCGGCGCTGGAGCGCGGGCTGATCCCCGCCTCCGTCGCCACGGACAAGAACGCGGTGCGCGACCATTTGAACAATTCGGGCCGCAAGGACGCGTTCACGGAGCTTCAGGGCTATGTCTACGGTGCCGGGATGCATCTGGTGTCGCCCTATGACGGCGTGAAGGACTTCGTGCGCGATGCGCGCGCCGCCGGCCACGACCTGTTCGTGGTCAGCCACAAGACCAAGAAGCCGATGCTCGGCCCCGAATACGACATGCACGAATCGGCGCGCGGTTTCCTGCGCGCCCAGGGCTTTGTCGGCGGCGGCCTGTTCCCGGAGGAGAATATCTTCTTCGAGGAGACCAAGGACGAAAAAATGGCCCGCGCCACGGCGCTGGCCGTGGACGCCTTCATCGACGACCTGCCCGAAATCCTGTCCCATCCCGGCTATCCTGAGGGCGCGCGGGCGATCCTGTTCGACCCGCACGGCCTGTTCCCGGACGAGGCCCGGTTCGAGCGGCATCCGGGCTGGGGTTCGATCCGCGCCGCCCTGCTGGGCTGAGCGTGGGCGCGGCGGACGAAATCCAGGAGGCCGCGCGCCTGGCCGCACAGGCGGGCCTCGCCGACGTCGCCGCGATCGAGCGGCTGGCCGGCGGCAAGAACAACCAGGTCTGGCGCGTCACGCTGGAAGACGGCGACGATGCGGTCTTCAAACGCTATTTCCACGATCCGCGCGACACGCGCGACCGGCTGGGCGCCGAATGGGGCTTCCTGACGCGCGCCTGGGCGCGCCGGGTGCGCGCCGCGCCCCAGCCGCTGGCGGCAGAGCCGGAAAACCATATCGCGCTGTACAGCTTCGTCCCCGGCCGCAAGCTGGACCAGGACGAGATCACCGCCGGCCATGTCGCGGACGCCGCGTCCTTCATTGCCTCGGTCAACGGCGACCCGCGCGAGGTGATGACCGCCCCGCCGGGGTCGGAGGCCTGTTTCTCCCTCGGCGACCATATCCGCGCCATCGACCGCCGCGTCGCGCGCCTGCAGACGCTGGACGCCGAGGCCCCGCATGCGGACGCCGCCGCCGCGCTGGTGCGGGACCTGCTGCAGCCGGCCTGGGAAACCCAGAAGGCGCGCATCGCGGCGGCCGGCGGCGCCGACCCGGACGCCCCCTTCCCGGAAAGCGACCTGATCGTCTCCCCCTCCGATTTCGGCTTCCACAATGCGTTGTGGAGCGAGGAGGACGGGCTGATCTTCCTGGATTTCGAATATGCCGGCCGCGACGATCCGGCCAAGCTGACGGGGGATTTCTTCTCCTGCCCCGAAATCCTGACGCCTGTGGCGCATCTGGACGCATTCGTGGACGGGATCGCCGGCGCGCTGGGCCTCAGCGATGCGGCGCGGGCGCGCTGCGCCCTCTTGCTGGACGCCTACCGCGTCAAATGGACCTGCATCATCCTGAACGACTTCCTGCCCCAGGACGACGCCCGCCGCGCCTTCGCCAACCAGGGCGCGCGCGACGAACGTTGCGCCCGCCAGCTGGAGAAGGCAGAGACAAAGCTTAGCCTGATCGCGTGAGCGCCGGGCCAGCGATGGGGGGATGGATGGGGAGATTCGGCGCGATCTCCCGGACGGATCTCGTCCGGGGCGCGATCTTCACAGGCCATGTCCTGGCCTTCCTCATTGTCAGCTTCATCCTGCTCCGCGCCAATATCGGCTGGCTGTTCGCCGGCGGCGACGGCCAGTATCCCATCCACATGACCGCCCTGCAGGCCGAATGGAGTCCCTTCGGCCTCGGCTTCCCCAACGGGCCGCTCCAGGGGCTGGGCGATCTGATCTTTCCGCTGAACACGCGGCTGGACCCGGTCTATCTGGTTCCCAGCCTGTTGTTCGGCGCGGACGCCGCGACCCGGCCGGCGTTCCATGTGACGGCCATGATGGTCTCGGCGCTGGAAGTGTTCCTGGCGACGCTCGTTCTGGCCCGCATGCTGCGCCTGAACGGCTTCACGGCCTATGGCGGCGCCTGGATCACGCCGCTTCTGGTCGTCCCCTATTTCGGCCTGCCGCTGATCGGCCAGCTCTATGTCTTCGTTCCCCATGTCGGGACGATCAGCGCCGCGACGATCCTGATCATTTCGGCGCTCGGTTTCATGGGCCGGGTCGAGACGGGCCCCAGGCTGCTGGGCGTTACGCGGCGGGACTGGCTGTGCGGCGCCGTGGTGACGCTTCTGCTTGCGCAGATTTCCCTGTCCACGCCGGCGGTCACCATCCTCGCCGCGCCGATTATCGCGGCCGGCGCAATCGGCCTGATCGCCGGCGCCGAAAGCGGGCGCGAGCGGCTGATCAAGGCCGCGGGCCTCGCCGGGCCGGGCGCGGTTCTGGTTCTCTGCGGTCTTGCGGCCTTCGTCGCGGGCCTGTTCGTCTACACCGTGCCGGCCTTTTTCGCCGCGGAGCTGGAAAACGACAGGACGACGGTCAGCTTCATTTCGATCTGGTTCCAGGCGCCGTACGGGCACGACCTTGTGCTGTGCGCCGGCGCCGGCGCGATTGCGGCGATCATCCTCGGCCCACGCCGGTTTCGCTGGTTCACCGTCGCGATGGGCCTGCTGCTGGCGACGCTGATCGGCGTGTTCGGCTGGCTCACGCTGAAATACGATTTCTGGCGCGGCCCCTCGCCCTCCTATTTCGAGTCCTTGTGCTGGCCCATTTACGGGCTTTACGCCGCCTATCTCTTCTCCACGCCCGCGGTTGTCGCCCGGCGGCTGGGCGTCCTGCCGGACCGTATTCTGCGCAACGCCGCCATCGCGCTGGGGGCTATCCCTGTCATGGCCGGCGGCTTCGCCCTCGCCCATGTCGCGGACAATCCGGTGCGCGTGGGCGGACACCTCGTGCCGCCGACGCTGCATCCCTCGGTGGCGCGCCTGCGGGAGGAGATCGCCATCGCGCCGGGCGCGCCGTTCCGGGGCCGGGTGTTTTCCCTGGTGCTCGCCGAACAGGAAGACCCGGTCGGATGGGGCCAGCTGGCCGGCCCGATCAACGCCCACATCACGCGCCGCAGCAACGATTATTTCTGGATGGGGCTCTGGTGGCACGCCATCCCCACCCTGTGGGAATACAGCCAGACGATGTCGCCGGCCTATTACCGGCTGGTCGTCGACCTTGTCGGGCGCGAAGGCGACCGCCAGCAGCGCAACGTGATCGTGCTGCGCGATCCGGAGGCGCGCACGCTCGCCATGCTGGGCGTCGCCTATGTGCTCTCCGACGCCCCGCTGCCGGCGCCGTTCGAATTCGTGATGGAAGAGGACACCGGAGAGGACGACATCCTGCGCCTGTATGCGGTTCCGGACGTCAATCTGGGCCAGTACGCGCCCACGCGCATTGTGACCGCCGACAGCTTCGCCGGGGCGACGGGCCTGCTCGCCGGCCCGGATTTCGATCCGCGCACGACGGCCGTCCTGTTCGCGGACGACGCCGAAACGGTCGCGGACGCGGACCTTACGCCCGCCTCCGGGGTCGCCCTGACCATGGAGCGCGGCGGCTATGACGTTCAGGCGGCGAGCGACGGCGCCTCCCTGCTGGCCCTGCCCTTCGAATACAGCCATTGCTGGACGGTGCACGGCGGACGCCAGGCCAACGCCCGCCTGGTGCGCCTGAACGCAGCCGAGACAGGCCTGTATTTCGAGGGAGAGGCGGACGTGCGCATCCGGTTCTTCAACGGCCCGTTCTGGAAGCCGGCCTGCCGCATCCGCGACTATCTGGAGTTCAAGCGGCTCGCCGCCGGGGATGGCGACTGATGGCCCCGCCGGCAGGCAAGCGCATCGCGATCGTCCAGCCCTGTTACATTCCGTGGAAGGGCTATTTCGACATCATCGCGCGATGCGGCGAATTCGTCCTGTTCGACGACGTCCAGTTCGTCAAACGCACCTGGTACAATCGCAATCTGGTGAAAGGGTCGGACGGGCCGCACTGGCTTACCATCCCGGTGCGGCAGAGTGGCCGGCGGTTCCAGAAGATCAGCGAGACCGAGATCGCCGACCCGAACTGGGCCGAAGAGCATTTCGCCTATATCGCGCGCAGCTATAAGCGGGCGCCGTTCTTTTCCGAATACGAGCCCGCCCTGCGCGCCATGTACGAAGCGGCTGCGGCCTGCCCCACGCTGGACAAGGCCGATGAGGCCTTCATCCGGCACCTGTGCGGGATCCTGGGGGTGACCACGCCCATCGTCAGCGCCAGCGACCTGGATGCGTCCGGAAAGGCGACCGACCGGCTGCTGGATATCTGCCTGAAGCGCGGCGCGTCCATCTATCTGTCAGGTCCCGCCGCGAAAGCCTATTTCCGAGAGGAGACCTTCAGCGCCGCCGGCGTCGCCGTGGAATGGATGGATTACGGCGGATATCCTGAATATCCGCAGCTTGGCGCGCCGTTCGAACACGGCGTCTCTGTTATCGACCTGATCCTCAACACCGGACCGGAGGCTCCGCGCCTGATGAAATTCGCGTCGCCCGGCGAGGACCGATGACCGCCCCCGCGGATCTCGAAATGATCGCCCGGTGGTGCGGCCGCGTCCCCGAACTGCGCAGGACCGGCGAGATGCGGTGGGAGGCGCCGGTCTCCGGCGCGGTGTCCTATCCCGAGGACGGCCTGTCCATGGTCGGAGAGGTCGAGGACCGCTCCTACTGGTTCGCGCACCGCAACGCGGCCGTGCTTGCCATGATCGAACGCAACCCGCCGCCCGGCCCCGTCTTCGACATCGGCGGCGGCAACGGCTTCGTCTCCGCCGGCCTGATCGCGCGCGGCTTTCCGGCGGTCGTCATCGAACCCAGCCCGGCCGGCTCGGCAAAGGCCCTGGCGCGCAACGTGCCGACCATCGCGGCAGCGTTTCAGGACCTAACCCTCCCGTCCAAATCCATCCCCGCGGCCGGTCTGTTCGACGTGCTGGAGCATATCGAGGACGACCGGGGGGCGCTGCTGCGCCTGCACGATGCGCTGGCGCCTGGGGGCATGCTGTATCTCGCCGTGCCGACCCATGCCGCGCTGTGGTCGCAGGAGGATATCGAGGCCGGCCATTTCCGGCGCTATACGATGGGCGGCCTGCGCCGCCTTCTTGAAGAGACGGGCTTTGAGCCGGTATTCGCCAGCTATTATTTCGCGGCGATGATCCTTCCGATCCTGCTGCTGCGCGCCCTGCCCTACCGTCTGGGGCTGACCGGCGTCCGCAAAACCCGGTCGGCGGACGATCACATGCTGCCGGAAAATGCGGCGGGGCGGGCGCTTCAGGCCGGCCTTGAGGGCGAGCTGAAATGGCTGAAGAATGGGCGAACGGTCCCGGCCGGGGCGAGTTGCCTGGTCGGGTGCAGGAAAGCGGGACAGGCGGCGGGTTCGACGCGGGCGCACGCTTGACCGCTCCGCAATCGCTGTATGAGAGACGATCTGTGCAGATCAAACTGCCCGCACACCTCCTCCAGAAACGGGATGATCTGGCCTGGCTCCATGTGGGCCTCGGCATGGCCGTGGTCGCCCTGGCGGGCGTCGCCGCCTTCTGGATCGGGCACTGGGCGGCCTATGTCGTCGCCTATATTCTGGTCGGCGCGTACGGCCAGTCCCTCTACATCCTCCAGCACGAAACGATGCACCGGCTGCTGTTCCGCTCCGCGGCGCTGAACGACTGGGTCGGGCGGTTTCTGTCGGCGTTTCTGGGGACGCAGTTTTTCTTCGGCCGCACGGTCCATATGCAGCATCACCGCGCGGTGGGCTCGCCGGATGATCCGAACGAGGCGTTTCACAATACGCGCGGCAAAGAGCCCGCTCTCAAATTCCTGCGCTTCCTCGCCTTCCATTGCTTTGGCGGCCGCCTGCTGGCCGTCGGCCAGGGCGTGGCGCGCGCGGCTCTCGGGGTTCTGGGGCTGGGCGGACTGGCCGCGCGCCTGCCCGAGGGGCCGCAGTCGAGCAAGATTCCCGTCGCCGCCGATCTGCAGCGGAAGGATTTCATCTGGCTGATCGCCATTCAGGTCGGAATACTGGCCTATTTCACCCTGGCGTCGTCCTGGTGGGTCTATTTCGCCTTCTATCTGGCGCCCCTGGCCACGCTGACCACGCTGTTCGAGGCGATCCGCTCCTTCTCCGAACATGTCCTGCCGGGCGGCGAGCCGCAGAACGACGCAGAACAGAACAGGCGTTTCTTCATGAACGGGCCGGCGATCGAGCGCTTCTTCATCAGCCAGCACGATTTCCACTTCCATCACGTGCATCACCTCTATCCGACCGTGCCCACGTTCAATGTCCGCGCGGCGCATGTCTGGCTGGTGGAAAACGATCCGGATTTCGCAGGCCGGTATATCGAACGCCCGGGCTATGTCGGCACCGCCTGGCTGTATCTCGCCCGCCGTCCCGTCCCCGGACAGGGGTCCAGCATCATGGGAACCAGTTCATGAATTTTGTCCGGATCGATCCGCCCGGCACGTTCTGTAACAACGAAGCCCTACGCGACCTTATCAAGGACCGGGATGTCCGGACCTTCGTTGATGTCGGCTGCGGCGGGGGGCAGATGTCCAAACTGCTCTGCTCTCTGGGGCTGACCGGCGTGGGCGTCGACTTTTCCCGCGACGCCCTGCGGATTGCCGAATCCAATCTGGCCGAGGAAATCGCGGCCGGCGCCTATCGCCTGGTGGAGGGCGACGCGACCGAGCTGGACCAGGAGCTGCCGAAGCAGGACATGGCGCTCAGCTATATGGTCATGGAGCATGTCGAGGACGACGTCGATTTCGCCCGCCGGCTGCTCCGGCTCGTCAAGCCGGGCGGGCTGCTGGTCCTGGCCGTTCCGGGACGGCGCGACCACTGGTCGTTCGAGGACGAGACGGTCGGCCATTTGCGCCGCTACGACCGGGAGGATCTGGAGCGCGTTCTGGTCGCCGGGGGGCTGGAGGACGTCCGCGTCTGGTCCGTGGCGGTGCCGGTGGCCAATATCCTGTTCCGTATCGGCGACGCCCTGGTGAAGAACAGCGACGAGGCCAAGAAAATCGGCCAGAGCCAGCGTCAGCAGACCGAGACCAGCGGCATCCGGGACATTCCCTGGAAGACCGTGTTTCCCGCCTGGGTGAAGCTCATCCTGAACCGCGTCACGCTCTATCCGCTCTTTGTGCTGCAGCGGATGTTCTATAATACGGGCTACGGGGTCACGATGATCGGGTTCGGAAAGGCGCCGGGCGTAAACACCTAGCTCCGGATGGAATTGTCAGGGGACGGCGGCCGGTGAGTCAGGCGAAACACATCGTCATTTTCGGCGCCGGCCAGATCGCCGAACTGGCCGCTTTCTATTTCGAACATGATAGCGGCCGCAGCGTGCAGGCCTTTGTCGTCGACGGCGAATTCAAGAAAGAAGACAGCTTTCAGGGCCGGCCAGTCGTCGCGCTGGAAGAGGTGGATCGGGAGTGGCCGGCCGCGGACTGCGACGCCTTCGTGGCCGTCAGCTATTCGAAGCTGAACAGCGTCCGCGCCGACAAGGTTCAGGCGATGCGCGCCAGGGGCTATGCGCTGGCCTCCTATGTCAGCTCCCGCGCCACGACCTTTCCCGGCTTCGCACCGGGGGAGAACGCGTTCATCCTGGAGGACAACACGATCCAGCCCTTCGTCCGCATCGGCGCCAATGTGACGCTGTGGAGCGGCAACCATATCGGCCATCACAGCGTGATCGAGGACGACGTCTTCATCGCCTCTCACGTCGTGGTCTCCGGAAATTGCCGCATCGGCGCGCGCAGCTTTATCGGCGTCAACGCCACCCTGCGCGACGGCGTTACGGTCGGCGCGCGATCGGTGATCGGCATGGGCGCGGCAATCACCGCGGACTGTCCGGAAGAGTCGGTGTTCCCCGGCCCGAAATCCGAAGCCGCGAAGATTCCCAGCAGCAAGCTGCGGAGCATCTGACGTGGCCTGGCGGCGTCTGGGGCGTCTCTACGGGCCCTCGGGCCAGGCGGACTGGGCGCGCAGCCACGCCGCCCTGCCCACCCCGGCCCGGCTGGATGGCGACCTGTACCGGGTCTTTTTCAGCACGCGGGACGATTCGAACCGGTCCTCGGTCGCCTGGGTGGATGTCGAACTGGGCGATTCCCCGGCCGTACGCGACGAAGGCCGCGCGCCGGTTCTGGGTCCCGGCCCGGCCGGCGGATTCGACGACAGCGGCGTGGGCGTCGGCTGCATCGTCCCATGCGACGGGGAAGACCGGCTCTATTACATGGGCTGGAATCTGGGCGTGACCGCGCCATGGCGGAACGGTATCGGCGTAGCGTCAGGCAGCCGCGGCGCGCCCGCCTTCGCGCCCATGTATCAGGGACCGATTATGGACAGGTCGCCGGAGGACCCCTTCACCCTGTCCTATCCCTGGGTCATTCGCCTGGCCCCGGACGACTGGCGCATGTGGTACGGCTCCAATCGCGCCTGGGGCGCGACGTCCGCCGATATGGAGCATGTGATCAAGCACGCACGCTCACAGGACGGGCTGCACTGGGAGCGGTCCCCCGCGCCGGCGGTCGATTTCGCGGCGTCCGGGGAATTCGCCCTGGCGCGGCCGTGCGTCGTTCCGGTCGAAGGCGGGTTCCGCATGTGGTTCGCCGCGCGCGGCGAGGCCTATCGCATCGCCGCGGCCGTTTCGGAGGACGGGCTGGCCTGGCGGCGGTGCGACGAGGAATACGGCCTCGCGCCCTCCGGCGAGGGCTGGGAGAGCGAAGCTGCCTGCTATCCCTGCGTCGTCGAGCACAACGGGCGCCTCTTTCTCTTCTATAATGGCGACGGGTATGGCCGCACCGGCTTCGGGCTGGCGGTCTGGCAATGACGGCGCGATTCGGCCCACAATAATGGCGGCTGCGGCGGGGGGACGCTCAATGCGCGGGGTAAAGCTGTCGGTCGTCGCGACGATGTATCGCTCCGCCGGCTATGTGCGCGAATTCCATCAGCGCGCCAGCGAGGCAGCCCAGGCCATAACCGACGACTATGAGATCGTCCTGGTGAACGACGGGTCGCCGGACGACAGCCTTGCCGCCGCAATCGAGCTGCACCGGACCGACCCGCGCGTCGTCGTCGTCGACCTTTCCCGCAATTTCGGCCACCACCGGGCGATGATGGCCGGCCTGCGCCATGCCCGGGGGGAGCTGGTCTTTCTGATCGACATCGATCTGGAGGAAGACCCCGCCGAACTGATCCGCTTCCACGAAAGGCTGCAAAAGGGCGATTGCGACGTCGTTTATGGCGTCCAGGCGATCCGCCGCGGCCATATCGGCGAACGCATCAGCGGCGAGCTTTTCTACTGGCTGATCTCGAAACTGGGCGGCGTGTCGATCCCGCGCAATCTGACGACCGTCCGGCTGATGACGCGCCGCTATGTCGACAATCTCATCCGGCATGAGGAACGGGACGTCGTGATCTCCGGCCTGTGGATGCTGACCGGGTTCGAGCAGGCCGCGCTGACGGTCGAAAAGACCGAGCGGCGCGCGCGGTCCAATTATCACATCGGCAGGAAGGTCCGGCTGGCCCTGGACTATGTGACCTCCTTCTCCGCCACACCGCTCTATTTCGCCTTCAATGCCGGGCTTGCCCTGTCGATCGCCTCCTCGGTGATCTGCGCGTTTTTCATTATCCGCTATCTGATCACCCAGGATGCGCTCGCCGGCTGGACGTCCCTGATGGCGTCGATCTGGATGTTCGGCGGCATCTCCGTCCTGCTGATCGGCTTTATCGGCATCTATGTCGCGCGGATATTCGAAGAGACGAAGCGGCGACCCTATATGATCGTCCGCCATCTGTACCGCACCGACGCGGACTATGACTGACCGGGCGTGCCCCGCCTGCGGGGGGACGACATTCCGTACGCTTCCTGTCCCGGGCCCACGCGCCATGCTGAGCGACGGCCGCATTGTCGACCATGAACTGGCGCGGCGAAGCTGTATGCAGTGCGGACTGGGGGAGCATGTAACGCCGCCCTCGCCCGCCGAGATCGCCGCCTTCTATGACGAGTCCTATTCGCTCTACGCGCATGCGCCGGGCGGGAATTTCGAAGCCGCGCGTCAGGAAAAATACGCGCGCTGGCTGGACGGACTGGTCGGCCTGGACCGGGTGCGCTCCCTTTATGAAGTCGGATGCGGAAACGGATCGCTGATGGCGCAGCTGCGGGCCCGTTATCCTGGCCTGGACATGTCGGGCGTGGAGCCGGCCCCCGCGGCGGCGGCCCAGGCCGCGGCGCTGGGCTTCGCAGTCAAGACTGGCGCCTTCGGCGCCTCACAGGCGCCGACCGGGCAGGCGGACCTCGTGCTTTCGGTCAATGTCATGGAGCACCAGGCCGATCCGGCGGCGTTTCTCCGCGCCTGCCGCGAGGCCGCGTCGCCCGAAGGGCGCGTCGTGGCGATCTGTCCGGACGGCGGCGCCCCCTCCACCGAACTCCTGTTCCACGACCACATCTCCAGCTTCACGGCCGCCGCTATGGCACGGCTGGCCGGGGCGGCGGCGCTGCGCATCGTGGCCAGTGAAACGGGCGAGGCCGCCGGCCTGCCCGGGTTCCGGGCGTGGGTTTTCGCGCGCGGTGAGGCGTCCGAAGCGCCCGACGCGGACGCCGAGCGGATCGCGCGCGAACGCGCGGAATTGCTGGAGGCGTGGCGGACCCTCGATGATCGCCTCACCGACGCGCTGGCGCCCTATCGCTCGGTCGTCGGCTTCGGGGCGGGAGAAATGGCGACCCTGATCCGCGCCTATGCGCCGCGCGCCTGGAGCCGCCTGGACGGGATCGTGATGGACGGCGGCGAAGGGCGGATTGGCGAGCTGCCCATTTCCGACTATCGCACGCTTGAGCCGCAGCCGGGCCGCGCGGTCCTGCTGCTGACCGACCCGTCGGTGCAGCCGGCGCTGGCGGACCGGCTGCGCGCCGACGGCCATGCGCCTGTCATGTGGAAAGCGGCGGACAATGTCGGCTAGAACAGGCCAGCAAGGAGGGTCGGCCGGCATGGGGGCTCCAGTCTACGGCGTACGCGAGCGGGCGGCGGGGTCTGACCGTCTCTCGGCGCATATCGAAGAGATCGAGCACCGGGGCTTTACCGTCATCGACGGCGGCTTCGACGCCGGGACGCTGGAGCGGTTCCGGTCGTCTCTGGAATCGCTGCACGAGCAGCAGATTGCGCGATGCGGCGGCGCGGACGCGATGCGCCGGATCGGCGAATATGGCGTGGTGCGGGCGCCTCTGGCGTTCGACGAGCAGTTTCTCGCCGCCGCCACCCATGACGACGTTCTGGCCATCGCCGAGCGGATGACCGGGGGCTATGTCCTGCTGACCCAGCAGAACGGCAATCTGAACACCAGCGGCGACCAGCATTCCCAATCGGCGTTCCACCGCGACCTGCCCTATCAGCATTTCACGTCCAGCCGCCCGCTGGCCCTGAACGCCCTGCTGTGCCTGGACGATTTTACGGCCGAGACGGGCGCAACCGCCGTGCTGCCCGGCTCTCACCGGGTTCCGGCGTTTCCGTCCGACGACTATGTCGCCCGCAACGAGGTTCCGGTCACCGCGCCGGCGGGCTCCTATCTGATCATGGACGGGATGCTCTATCACCGCGCCGGCCGCAACGTGTCGGGCCGGCCCCGCCGCGCCCTGAACCATGTTTACGCAATCCCGCTGATGAAACAGCAGATCGTGCTGCCCGCCCTGCTTGAGGGGAAATGGGCCGACCGGCCCGAGCTCGCCCGGCTGCTCGGCTATGAATCCGACCCGGCGCGTTCGGTCGACGACTATATCGCGCAGCGCGCGGCCAAGGCCCAATAGCGCGCGCATGACTGGCTCCAACGACCCGCTGATCGGCGTCGCCGAATATTATTCCGGCAAGCTGCGGGAGCATGGGGCGACCGCGCGCGGCGTCGACTGGAATTCCGGCGAGAGCCAGGCCCTGCGCTTTTCCCAGCTGATGAAGGTCGCCGACGGCGCGGACCAGATCTCGGTCAGCGAGATCGGTTGCGGCTATGGCGCGCTGGTGGACTTTCTGGAGGCCGACGGGCGGCCCTTCGACTATCTGGGCGTCGATATCGCCGAAGACATGGTGGCCGCGGCGGACGCGCGGTTCGCCGGCCGCGCCAACGTGGCCTTCGAAGCGGGACGCGCCCCGACGCGCATGGCCGATGTCTGCGTGGCCTCGGGAATTTTCAATGTGCGGCTGGGAACGGACGATGCGGCCTGGCTCACGCTGATCCATGAAACGATGGACATCATGGACCGCGCCTCCGCAGCCGGGTTCGCCTTCAACGCGCTGACGAAATATTCCGACGCCGACCGCATGCGGCCCGACCTCTATTACGCCGACCCGCTGGCGCTGTTCGACCGCTGCAAGCGCCTGTACAGCCGCAATGTCGCGTTGCTGCACGATTACGGCCTGTACGAATTCACGATCGTCGTCCGCAAGGACGCCGCCTAAACGTCCAGCGCCAGCACCGCGTCGATGACGCGGGCGCGCACGGCGTCGTCCATGCCGTACCAGAGCGGCAGGCGAAGCAGCCGGCCGGCCACGTCGTCGGTAACCGCCAGATTGCCGTGCATGCGGCCGAAGCGCTGTCCGGCCGGGCTGGAATGCAGCGGGACATAATGGAACAGGGCGATCACGCCCTTGCCTTGCAGCTCCGCCAGCGCCGCGTCGCGCCGGTCCCGGTCCGGCGCCAGCAGATAATAGAGATGGCCGTTGTGCTCGCAGTAGTCCGGCACGACAGGCCGCCGCAGCCCGTTCTTCTCAACGCCGTCCAGCGCGGCGTTGTAAGCGTTCCAGGTGGCGACACGGTCGGCGTTGATATCCCCGGCCCGCTCCAGCTGGGCGCGCAGGAAGGCGGCGGTCAGTTCGCTCGGCAGATAGGACGAGCCCTTGTCGACCCAGGTGTATTTGTCGACCTGCCCGCGCAGGAAGCGGGACCGGTTGGTGCCCTTCTCGCGGATGATCTCGGCGCGCTCCACCAGGTCGTCGCTCATGATGGTCAGCGCCCCGCCCTCGCCGCTGATGATGTTCTTTGTCGCGTGGAAGCTGAAACAGCCAAGATCGGCGAGCCCCCCCGCGGGCCGGCCGCGATAGGTCGCTCCGAAGGCGTGCGCGGCGTCCTCCACCAGCATCACCCCGTGGCGGCGCGCGATCTCCGACAGCGCGTCCATCTCCGCGCACACGCCGCCATAGTGCACGACAAAGATCGCCTTGGTGCGCGGGGTGATCGCGGCTTCGACCTGCCCTTCGTCCAGATTCATCGTGTCGGGCCGGATATCGACAAAGACCGGGACGCCGCCCGACAGCACCACCGCGTTCGCCGTGGAGACGAAGGTGAAGGACGGCATGATGACTTCGTCCCCGGGCTCGATCCCGGCCAGCAGCACCGCCATTTCCAGGGCCGCCGTGCAGGACTGGGCCAGGAACGCCCGCGGCGCGCCGACAGCGCCCGCGATCCAGTCCTCGCATTCCCCGCTGAAGCGCCCGGCGCCGCAGAGATGGCCGTCCGCGATCGCCGCCTCCAGCAGGCGCAGCTCCTCGCCCGTCACCGGCGGATTGTTGAATGGGACGTTTTTCATGGCTGCGCGGCGTCTGCCGCGTTCCCCCACAGGCTGCCCGAACCGTTACCTATGCAGGGTTTGACCCGGCCCCGCCAGCCCCCGGAACCGGCCCCGCGGCCTGCGGCGGAAAGGCGTTTGACCCCCGCCCCGAGACCACTACAAACGCGGCATCATCGGCATCGGAGGGTCTTCCCAATATGGCGTACAAGGATTTCGTCAGCCTGGTCCACAAGTCCACCACCCGCGACTATGTCGGCCGGGTTACGGAAGTCGACAAGGCGCAGGTCGCCGAGGACGCGATCAAGTTCGACGTCGAATACTGGGACGGCACGCGCCTGCAGGGCTATGGCGGCTACAAATATGACGGCCGCTGGCGGAAGGTCGCCGACGCCATGGTCGAAACCTATGGCCTGAAGCCGGGGATGAAGGTTCTGGACGTCGGCTCCGGCAAGGGCTTCCTGCTGCACGACTTCATGGAATCGGTTCCGGGGCTGGAGGTCGCGGGCCTGGAAATCTCCGAATACGGCATCGAACATTCGATGGAGGACGTGAAGCCGTTCCTGAAACACGGCACGGCGGCCAAGCTGCCCTGGGACGACAATACGTTCGACCTGGTCGTCTCCATCAACACGCTGCACAACCTCTATAATTACGACCTGCGCGCAGCGCTGTCGGAGATGGAGCGCGTGTCCAAAGGCAATTCCTATCTGTGCGTGGAGGCCTATCGCAACGAGCGCGAGAAGGTGAACCTGATGTACTGGCAGCTGACCTGCCGCATCTTCCACACGCCGGAAGAATGGGATTTCGAATTCAAGGAAGCGGGCTATACCGGCGACCACGAATTCATCTATTTCGAATAGGCGCGAGGCGCCCATCCGGAACGGAAAACGCCCGCGGCCAGGCCGCGGGCGTTTTGCTTTGAGCCAAAGGCGTACGCCTATTTCCTGTCGGCGCAGACCGCGATGATGTAGTGCGCCATCTTGTGATAGCCGGTGTGCACCACCTCGTCGTTCATGGAGAACATGAAGACGGAGTGGAAATATTTCTGCATCAGCGCCTTCAGGTCGGGCATCGTCTTGCAGTTGATGTGACCGGCCTTGGACGGCGGCGAGGCGTATTCCTGGCTCTCCAGCGACGGCATGCCGATGATCATCGCGCCGTGTTCGGACAGCGCCGCGCACAGTTTCTGAAGAACTTCGTCCTCCATCTCCGCCGGCAAATGTTCGAACACGTCCATCGAATAGATGCCGTCATACGGCGCGTTCGGGACCTCGTCCTTCAGGATGTCGACGACAAAGGCGTCGTACGGCCATTTGTCGCGCATCCGCTCCTTGGCGTCGGCGATGAAGACCGGGTCGAAATCGGTGACCGTAAGCTTCTTCACGCCCTGGCGCACGATCGGCGCGTTGAACGCGTCGCCGCAGCCGAACTCCATCACGTTCTCGCGCCCCTCGAACATCTTGGAGACGAATTTGTAGCGGGACATGGAGAACAGGATCCGCTTGGGATCATCGTACCATTCCCAGTTCTTCAGAACGCCCAGCCGCGTCGGGCCGATCTTCTTCTGGACTTCATATCCCGGCGCGTTCGCCGGGTCGCGGGTCGTGTCTTCCGACATAAGAACGTGTCTCCTGGAGTTGGGTGTTCTGGGATTTATAGCGCGGAACCGGCCCCGGCGGCGGCGCGCGGCCGCGCGGAAATCAGCATCGCGGTCACCTTCGGCGATTCCGGAGCCCCGGCGACCGGCCGGGCGAGATTGCGCGCCAGCAGCAGCACCGGATAGGGCAAGCCGGCCAGCGCCATGCCGAGCGCCTTAAGCGGCCGGCGCAGGGTGAAATGATCGGCCAGCCGGCCATAGGCGCGCTCCGCGGCGGTATCCAGCGGCATGGAGAAGCGCTGGACCTGCTCGATGCGCAGCCAGGAATCGGTGGTCTCCAGCAGGCGCGTGAAATCGCGCGGCAGGATCGGCGCGGCGTCTTCCTTATAGGCGAACAGGACGACCGGCGCGGCGCCGGTCCCCGCGGCGCGCAACTGCGCCAGCTGGTGGCGCAGGATGACCGGATGGGCGAGGTCCAGCCCGATAATCTGCAGGCCCGCCGGCGCGCCGGCGCAGGCCGGCAGCGCGCCGAACCGGTCCCAGGACAGCAGCTTGGTCGGGCCGGACACGCAGGCCTCCCGGCCGCGCAGCATCCGCCCCGCGGCGTGGTTCAGGCCGAAATAGGGCTGCCACAATGCGCGCGCGCCGGGCGCGCCGACCAGAAGGCGCAGGATCGCCTTGCGTACGGTCCGCACCAGGCCCAGCCGGCCGCGCGATTGCTGCTCGGGGCCGGCGGCCTCCAGCTCTTCAGGGTCGCGGTCCAGGCCGATGGCGCGCCGGCCGCGGCGCCAGCCCTCCAGCCCGCCCAGCCAGTTCGGATGGCCGCGCAGCGGATGGGCCGGCCCCAGCTGGGCCCGGACCCCGGCGATGAAGTCGTCGGACACCGCCTTCACGGCGGGTAGCGCCGGGCCGGGCTCTGCGCTCTGCACCACGATGGTGTGGTCGGCCTGCGCCCGGTGGAAATCGGTCGTCCACTCCTGCAGGCGCGCCGCGACGCTGCGCGGCGTCGGCTCGCCGTAATGGGTGAAGAAATCCTCGTAGTCTTCGGAGGCGATCTCCAGCGCCAGGAAATCGTCGCTATTGTCCATCACGACCGGCTTCTCGTCGCCGGTCATCAGCGCGCCCATGCCGAAATCGCAATAGGCGGCCACTGGCGGCGGCGGCCCGTCCACCGTCACGCCCAGCGCGAACATACAGAAGGCGCGCGCGATCAGCGTGTTCTCGTCCACGCGCCAGTACAGCTGGTGCGCGTTGCGCGAGCGCAGCCATGCCTGGTCCGCCCGGCTGGACAGGACGGTGTGGTGCAGATGGTCTAGCGCCAGCCGCGCCATCTCGCGCGGCGGCCAGCAATTGACCCGGGCTGCGTCCAGACGCTCCTGCAGCAGCGGCGCGGCGGTTTCCTCCGTCACCCGCAGCGACGGGGCGAGGAGCAGTTTGGCGCCCGCGCGCAACTGCCGGGCGGCGTGCGCCAGCGCCCCGTCGGCCAGGGCGAAATCGCTGTTCAGCAGCAGACAGCGCGCCGTGCCGTGACCGTCCGCCTCGATGGCCACGCCCCGGTGCAGGGCGAGCGTTAGCGTCACCGCGACGAAATCCGGCGCCAGCAGGTCGTCGACAAAGGCGAATTCGACGTCGCAGATGCCGGACAGGGTCTCGAACTGGCGGCTGGTGCGGATGCGCTGCTCGTCGCTGCGCCGGGTCATGAACCGCACCGCGGCGGGGCCGTCCCCGGCCATGGCCGGCAGATTGCCCGGCGACAGCCAGGTCGGCAGCACGACCGCCAGGAAGCGCTCGATATGGCGCCGCCCCCAGACCGGGGCGATCACGACCACCCGCGTACGGGCCGCCGCAGCCGGATCCGCGCCCCCGGCGTTCATGGGCGTGGCGCGCGGGCGGGCGGGTCGTTCGGCCGTATGTGTCGATTCCGTCTGCATGCCGCCCTGCAATAGTCCGCCGCGCCCGTTTTGAACAGGCTAACGCTTGTTCCTTAAGGGCAATTCGGCGGCCCGGGTCACTGCGGCGCAGCGCCTCATTCGGCCGCGTGGGCGGCCGCGGCCGCCGGGCCCAGCAGCCACTCGTTCTGTTGCAGGAAGCGGTCGCTGAGCCGGCTTCCCAGATAGCCCTCATAACGCTCCACGATGGCCTCGTAACGGCCCTGGCGGTCGTCATCCTCGGCGGATGGCGCGTAAGAGCCGTCCAGCAGGTCCAGCATCTCCTCGGTCACCAGGCGCAGCTCGGCCGGGTCATTGTCTAGCTTTTCCCACTTGTCCTGAAAATCGCGGGTGAACTGGCTCCATCCGGCCTTGGAGCCATACATCTCCTCCAGCGTCAGATAGCGGCCGGTGTCCCGCTCCCGCACCAGTTTCGGAATGAAGATGTCGTCCGGATACCAGTTCGGATTGCCGAGCGGGCTCCAATTGGTCAGCACGCAGCGCTTGCCGAACAGCGGCGGCGTCAGGCTGAAGCCCGAATTCGTGCCCAGGAAAAAATGGCATTCCGCGCAGAGCAGAATATCCAGCTCCGGACTGCGGAAGGGGCTGGTGGCGTAGTCGATCACGCGCGCGTTCGGCTTGAACGGGCGCATCGAGGGATCGCCGCCGCGCACGACCCAGCCGCCGCGCGCCTGGATCAGGTCGATCGCCTCCTGATAATCGTCGATCGAGGCGTTGCGCGTATAGGAATGGCGCGAATCCCAGCCCGGCTTGAAGCCCGGCTCGCGCACATGCAGCAGGACGAACCAGGCGTCCTTGGGCATGCCGAAGGCGTGCGCCAGCACATTGCGCAGGTGCATCCGCTCCTCGTCGGAGATCTGCAGCAGCGGACCGTGGCCGGCCGCCTTCCAGGCGCGCTGAACGTCGCCGCTATAGTCGCTGATATAGCGCATGCGCCCGTCGCGATCGGGCAAGCTCCAGAAGAAATTCATCAGCGACACGCGGCGCATGGCGCGCTGGTGCCGGTCCAGACCGACCCAGTTCTCCACTCTCCGTTTGTACGCACGGCCCGCCGGGCTTTCGGAATCCTCGTCCTCGCCATCCGCGAGCCGTTCCACGAAGTCCGGAATCTCCGGCTCTTCGCCGAATACGAGTTCGTCGATCACATCGTTCGACTTTCCCGCGACGCCCACGACATCGATATATTTCGCGAAATAGCGCAGCAGCGGCCATCCCGGCGGCGGGTTGGTCCGGTCGAAGGGCAGGATGGACCGAATCTCCGGCAGCCAGCCCATCTTCATGGCCTTGATATAGGTGTCCAGCAGCGTGATGTGGCCGAACGCCTGAATCCAGCTGGCGTGGAGGATGCGGAGCTTGAGGTCCGACACGCCCCAGCGGTCGCGCGCCGCCGCCTGGGTGGAGGCGAGGACGTTGAAATGCGCCTCCGCCTTTTTGTGGTTGTTGGCCAGGAATTCGGTGATGCCCAGCTGCAGCCGGAGCAGCATGTCCTCCGGGTCGCGCTTGACGGCGGTTTCGTAGCAGAAGCGTGCGGAATCGTGGTCGCCGTTCCCGAGCGCCCCATCGCCGATCCGCGTCACGACGACCTCGGAAAGAAGACGCGCCAGTCGCGCCGCAAGGTCCAGCCCGCGCTGCTCCTTTGCGAAGGCCAGGACCTTGATCAGCAGCATGCGGCGAACGTCGGGGACCACGACGTCCTCGTCCTTCTCCACAATGTCGACGATCGCCTCCAGATCGTCGAGCGTCGGGCTGGCGGCTTCCAGGAAGTTGAACAGCATGGAGCCGAGGTGGTGCTTGGCGTCCGGATCCAGCTTCTGCGCATCGATCAGGGTTCGCGCGGCGTCGGCATAGCGCCCTTCGTGCAGCTGGGACTCCGCCACGCGGCTATAGGCGACAACGCCCTGCAGCCGGGATTCGGGCCGCTTCAGGAACGCCTGGAACAGGTGCGTGGCGGCCCACCAGACCGCCATCGTCCGCGCCTTCTCCCCCTCGCGGAACAGCGTGTCGTAATCGGCCTGCGCGGCGAGCTTCAGAAGAATTTGCGCGGATTCCTCCTCGGCGGGCAGCAGCATGGCGTAGGTCAGCGCGCGCCGCGTCAGGTCGGGCACCAGGATCTGGTCCGGGTGGTCGCAAATCGGCCCAAGCAGGGCGTGGAGCTCCCCTGCATCCGGCTTCGCCCGGTCGAAATAGGTGAAAAGCGAATCCCCGAATTCGTAACGGGCGATCGGGTCGCACTCATAGGCCTTGAGGAACGCGCTGACGACGTGCTCCGGATCTGCATGTTTCAGCAGCAGAGCCCGGCCCAGTTCGACAAGCTCCATACGGGTCTGCGGCGCCGGCGACGGCGCAATCTCGGCCACCCGCGCGATCATTTGCTCGCGCGTCGGCGGAAGGGGGCGCACCCCGGGCCGCAGCCTCCGGCGCAAAACGCCGATCGGATCCCGCGCCGCCCGGAGAAGACGTCTCATCATGCCTAATTTCCCCACCCCCGCCGGCCGCCCGCAGGCCAGCACGCCCAGTCTATACCATGCCGTTTGACGGTCGAAGGCTCAACGTGGCAACAGAGCGTCGCATCAGGGACTTTTTTGGAGTGGCGGCGTGGAACGTGCGGTGATCGTCGGCGCGTCGGGCTATCTGGGACGCCGGCTGGCGCATCATCTGGGCGACCGGGGCGTCGGCACGTACCGCTCCAATCCCATCGAGGGGTTTCTTCCGTTCGACGCCGATACCGAAACCCTGCCCGCGCTGCTGTCGCGCGCTGGTTCCGGCGTCACCCATGTCTTCGTTCCTTATGGCGCGATCGATCCGGAGCGCTGCGCCCGCGATCCCGCCGGGACGATGCAGACCAATGTCGTCGGCGCGGTGCGCCTGCTGAAAGACGCGCTGGATGCGGGCCTGACGCCGGTCTTCTTCTCTACCGACTATGTGTTCGACGGGGAACGGGGCGGCTATGCGGAGACCGACTGCCCGCACCCGATCACCAGCTATGGCGCGCAGAAACTGGCGGTCGAGGCATGGCTCGGCGCGGTCAGCGAGCCCTGGATGATCGCCCGCATGTCCAAGGTCGTCGGACCGGAAACCGACATCCACTCCGTGCTCGGCCAGTGGGTGAACGACATCAAGGCCGGCAAGCCGCAAAGACTGGCGACCGATCAGGTGCTGTCGCCCGCGTGGGTGGACGACATCGCGCGCGCGCTCGTCGCGCTGGCCGATGGCGGCCAGACCGGGCTGTGGCATGTCGCGGCGCCGGAGGCGTTCAGCCGCCACGACCTCTTCCTGCTGCTGCTGGAGGAAATCCAGAAAGTCGCCCCGTCCGTGCAGGCGGAGGTCGCGACCTGCAGCATCCGGGACATCCCGTTCGCGGAGCCGCGGCCGCGCAACACGTCGCTGAACGTGGACAAGCTGCAGGATTTTCTGGGCTGGCGCTTCAAGCCGATGCGCGAACTCTGCGCCGAACTGGCGCGCGCGCACTTCGCCTGATCTCACAGGCAGGTTTTCAGGATTGGCTGAAGGGCCGCCCTATTCGGCGGCGCGAAGCCGCCGGGCGCCCGGCAGACGGCGGGCCAGCCGCGCCTGCCGCTCTTCCTCGTACGGCTTGAACGCCTCCGGATCGAACACGGTCCAGTAGCGCTTGGCCAGGTCCGGATCGTCGGCGGCGGCGCCGGAGGGGACGTCCAGCGGCGGCACATAGGGAATGTCGTAGAGCTTCTTCATCACGACGGTCAGCCCGCCATCGACGACCTTGCTCTGCAGCCCGATCTTGTCCGGCGCGGTGTTATAGCGGCCGAGGAAATCCACCACATTGTCCGGCAGGCCGAAGGACTGGCCGCCGGTGAAGTCGGCATAGACGAAGGCGTAGCCGTTGCTGCGCGCCAGCATCCAAAAGAACTTGAAATTGTAATTGATCAGGCCGTGATTCATCATGCCCTGCGCCGGCAGCGCATGGACCATGATGCCGTCCACCGCCGTCAGGTCGTGGACGATCTGGAACGCGTTCATCTGGTTGGCGACGTGCTCCGTCGTGCCGAAATTCGTCACCAGGTCGAAGCGTCCGACCCAGTCCTCGGGCACCGCATCCACGTTGAGATCCAGCGGAATGCTGCCCGGCGTGCCGTCGATATCGATCGAGGCGTACTCGTAGCCGATCCAGTTCCAGAAATCGCGCGCGGGCTGGGCGTCGCGCTCCAGATGCTCGATATCGCCATGAACCAGCCGCACCTCGCGCCCGCTCAGGATCGGCGGCTCGGTGTCGATCCCGTACATATAGCCGAGACGCGTCAGCATATCGCGCTGCAGGAAGCTGGCGGCCAGCTGCTGCGCGCCGATCTCCACGATCGCCATGCGGCGGCGCAGATGCCCCTCCTTGCGGAGGTTGGTCAGCAGCCTGAGTGTTTCGACCCCGATTCCCATGGATTATCCCCGGCGCGTGACGCCGCGCCTACGCGGCGCCGCGCTTGTCGCGCGTATCGCTTTCCAGCGCGGCGGCGACGCTCTCAAGCGCCTCGCATTCCTCACGGGCCATGACCAGCTGGGACTTCTGCAGGTCGGTCACCTCGCGGGTCGCCCGGGCGACCTCGTGCATGGAGCCGGCGATCTCGCTCAGGCGGTTATCGAGGCTTTCCAGCGCGGCGTAGATTTCCTTGAAGCGCGAGTCGATCAGCTGGCTCTGATTGTCCATCCCTTCCAGAACCGGGCCGAGCGAGGCCCGCGCGGTCTCAACATCGCTTCCCGAACGTCCCAGAAGTCGCTGGATAAGAGTCATTCACACAGTCCCTTTTGCGCGCTGTCGGGCGTTCCCGCCCTTCCCGCCCATATCCAATACGTTAGAAGCCAACCCCCGCCAAGGCGTCAGCCTCGCGGGACGGCATAAATTACGGTCTCGAAGGCAACCTGCGTGTAGTGGCGCATGAACAGGTCGTAGGGGCGGCCCAGCGCCTGCAATTGCGCCGGCAGCGCCCAGATATCCGGCGCCTTGTGATACACCGCCATGGCGACCAGCGGATGGTCGTTCCGGATATGGGCTTTGGCGCCCTCGATGGCCTCGGCCTCCGCCCCCTCCACGTCCAGCTTCAGGAAGGTCACCGGCCCCTCGACCACCCGGTCCACCGAGTCGATGCGGATTTCGGTCCCGCCTTCCTCGACCAGCCGCCCGTCGGTCACCCCGGTGCTGGCGAAGCGCAGGGTCTGCGGCCCGCTGCCGAGGCCCATGGCGTGGACCGCGACATTGTCGGCGCCCGCCAGATTGGTGCGGGCGCGCGCGGCGATCTCCGGGTCCGGCTCGAAGGCATGGATCGCCGCATAGGGCGCGCCATGGGCCTGCAGGAAGCCCGCCACTGTGTCGCCGTCGAAGGCGCCGCCGTCCACGAACACCTGATCGGCGCGGACCGGCATGAAGGCCCGGTCGAACCATTGCGGGGTTTCGGCGTCCATCGCCCCGGCCAGCGGCGCGATGGACAGGCTGAGCCGGTGGCTGACCACGGCCTCCATCACGCGGCGGCTCTCGGCGTCGCCGAGGGCCAAAAAGAGACCCAGATAGCGCCCGCGATTGGGCCACAGATCGTCCAGATAATCCTTTTCCGGCGTTTCCGGCGCCTCGGTCAGGAAGAACAACTCCGACAGGGAGGCCACATTGCCGAAGCCCATGTCCTGCAACTGGGTCTGCTGGGCGAAGGCGTGCCGGCCCGCCGCCGGGGCGACGACGTCGGTCCGCGGGTCCAGGTCGGACGGCGCCTTCACCGGCAGGCCATGCTGGACCGTGCCCTGACGATCGGGATTGTTGTCGATGAAACCCTGCACCGGTAGATCGATGCGCCTCGCGGCGGCCAGCGCCTGCACGCCGACCGCGCCGGTGCCCGCGACATAGAGGCCGCCGGCGGCGCGGATCGCCTGTTCCAGTTCCGCGCCCCGCGCGGTCTGGCGCGCGGCGACGGTCTTCTGCTCTTCCACGAATGGAACCAGCAGCGCGCAATCGGACCCCGCCTCCAGCAGCGGCGCGGCGTCGGCGGCGCTGGCGACGCAGGCCACGGCGGCGCGCGCGAACGGCCCCTCGCCGCAGATCAGAACTGGAACGATCCCGCGCTCTTCCGCTGCCGTTTCGGCCAGGGCCGCATCGTCCGTGACCAGGATGACCGCCGCGCCCGGCGCGCGCGCCGCCTCAAGGCTGTCGGGGCACGGCACGCCGGCAGCGTCCGCCGCGGCGCGCAACTCCGCCGCGCCCGGCGCCCCGCCCGAAAGAACCAGCGCGAGCCGAATCGCGTCAGGCATCGGACCGGTCCGGCGGGGCGTCGAAATTCACCCGCTCCTTTTCGATCACCAGCGGGAAGCGCCGCGCATAGCGCAGGATCAGGCCGATATATTCCCCGATCAGGCCAAGCGCGAGCAGCTGGACCGCGGCGAAGAACAGCGTCGCCAGCAGCAGCGGGGCGGTGCCCACGGGGAAGGAGTTCCAGAAGGCCAGCTTCAGGATCAGATAGATGAAGCCGACGAACAGGCTGAGGCTGGCCAGGATCACCCCGGCGATCATCAGCAGGCGCAGCGGCGCCTTGGAATAGGCGGTCAGGGCCAGCATCGACAGCTCCAGCAGGTCGAAGAAGCTGTGCCGGGACTTGCCGTGCTTGCGCGGCGGCTGGTGGTACTCGACGAAGGCCTTGTCAAACCCGATCTCGGACACCAGGCCGCGCACATAGGGGTCGGGCTCCTGCAGGTCGCGCAGGATGTTCACGACCTTGCGGTCGAACAGGCCGAAGCCGATGAAATTGCGGATCTGCTGGACCTGGGACAGGCGCGCCATCAGGCCGTAGAAGACCTTCCGCGCGAAGCGCAGGAAGATGTCCTCCTCCATCCCCGTGCGCACGGCGATGACCATCGGATAGCCCTCTTCCCAGTGCGCCACGAATTTCGGCAGCAGCTCAGGCGGTGTCTGCAGGTCGGCGACGATCGGCACGACGCAATCGCCGGTGGCCTCCAGCATGCCGTGATAGGGCGAGCGGCTGAGCCCGAAATTGCGCGCATTGACGATGATCTTCACGCGCCGGTCCTCGGCGGCGATCCCTTTCAGGATCTCGACCGTGCGGTCCTCCGAGCAATTGTCGATGAACAGATGCTCGAAATCATAGTCCGGCAGCTGGGTCTCCATGACCTCGCGTACCCGGGCGTAGCACTCCGTGATGCCCTCTTCCTCGTTATAGCAGGGCGTCATGATGGAGACGGTCTTGCGCCGCCCGGCGGGCGCGCGCGGCGCGGAATGGGATGCGGTCGTATCCGTCATAGGGCGGCGATTCCTTCAGCGCGCGCGTTCGTAGGCCGACAGCGCATCGTCGATAAAGCCCCGCACGGCGTCGTCGTCCAGCGGCGCCGGGCTTTCCTTGCCGCACCAGACCCGGTCGGTCGCCACGCGCTCGAAGATGCGCGCCTTCAGCTCGCTCTCGGGCAGGGTCACGCCCGCGACGCCCTCGCGGATGCGCCGCATCAGGCCGGCGCCGTCGAAGGCGCGCTCCCACCATGCGATCACGTCCTCGAACGTCTCGAATCCCAGCTCCGGCGCGTCGCTGGCGAAGCGGCGCATCAGCAGCGCCTCGCGGTCGGCGATGGCCTCGCGGTACTGGCGGTAGGCCGGCTTCAGAAACACCATCAGCGTTTCGGGATGGGTCAGGCCCGTCGCCTCCAGCAGCGCGCCGGCCGCCTCATGGATATTGCCGGTGCGGATATTGGAGATCGCCATGCCGCCGATGGTCGCCGCGTAGAGCAGCTCCAGCAGCGTCTCGTCGTCCGGCGCGCCGTTCAGCGCGCGGTCCAGCGCGCGCACGATGCGTGGCATGGCGTCCAGCGACAGCATGTCGCCGAACCAGGAGCGTTCATAGCGGCACAGATAGGACTCGAAACAATGGATGAAGGCGTCGAAGGCGGAGCTGACCAGCAGCGGCCCCGGCGAGCCGCGCATGAAGGCCGGGTCCAGCACCAGCCAGTCGGCGACCAGCCGCCAGCTCTTGCCGTGCACCTTGGCGTGGTCGGTCTCGCCATAGGTGACGTAATAGCGGCTGGCGTCCGCGCCGGTGCCCGCGGTGGTCGGCGCGGTGATCAGCAAGGGACGCACCCCGTCCTGCAGCGGCGGCAGGCCGCGCTTCTCGCCCATGCCAACGCCGTCGAACGTCCCATACAGCCAGTGCGCGATCACCGCCTTGGCCGCATCCATCGTGCTGCCGCCGCCGATGGCGATCACGGCTTCCGGCGGCTGGCCGGACTCGGCCATCGCGCGCAGGCTTTCGGTGCGCGGCGTGGTGGCGCAGATTTCGGTTCGGGTCAGCCGCGCGCCCAGCGCCTCGCGCAGGCCGCGCGTGAACGGGTCCTCCGCGAAATAGGCGTCGACGAACAGCCAGACGGAGGCGGAATCGGCCGCCAGATCGGCGATGCGGTCGCGGCAGCCTGCGCCCCAGACGACCGTTCCCGGGAAATGAAAACGCTTCAGGTCGGCTGAATTGAACAGCGTCTCGATATTCAAGGGGACGTCGCCCTGTTGCTGTGGCCGCCGCGGCGGGGAATCGCGCAAGACGACCGCCAGGCGCTTGGAAGAATGGGAAAAATGAGCGATCCATCCGGGCCGCGCAACAGCCAGAACGCCGCGCCGGAAACCGTCACTGCATCGCGTCCAGAATGTTGCCGAACTCGGCCACCGACAGCATCCGGTCGTCGATATAGAAGTCGGCCGCCGGCTTGCCGAAGCGCAGATCGTGATAGCGCACGCCCCAGCTGTCCATCTGGCCGCGCGTCACCTCGGACCAGTCGATCCCGGTGGCCGAGCCGCGCGCGGTGAACAGCACGATCCGGTGGCCGGCGTCGTACAGCCGGTTGATCGCCGTGATCGTGGCGCTCTGGGGCGTCGCCTTCGCATAGTCGTTGTCGGGCGTCAGGCTGGCGATCACCCCGTCGATATCGACGACGAAGGTCAGGCTCTTTTCGCCCTTCGATCCCTCATTGGCGTGGCGGCCTGGCGCCGGGGCGTGGCTTTCGTCCGGGCGGCGGCGGGCCCATTCGACGGTTCTGGCGATGGCCTCGGCCAAAGGCGTCCACGCCTCCGCGCCAAAGGTCTCGCGCGCCAGCGTCACGTCCGGCGTGTAGCGGGAGCGGAAGCCGCCCGGCTGGGGCGTTCCCTTGATCTCCACCCCCTGCGCGCCGGGCACGGTCGCGGCGACCAGCGCGGCCAGATCGGCGATGGAGACCGCCTCGCCGGAGCCGACATTCACCGCCTCCGGCCCGCCTTCATGGGTCAGGATGCGGACCAGCCAGGCGGCCAGATCGCCGGCATAGAGATAGGAGCGCAGCGGCGTTCCGTCGCCGCCGACCGTCACCGTCTCCCCCGCCACCGCGTCGCGGATGAAATTGCCGATGGCGAAATGCCCGTCCAGCGCCATGCCCGGCCCGACAAAGGCGAACAGGCGGCAGACCACCGCGTCCAGCCCGTATTCGGCGCGATAGATCGTGGCCAGCTGCTCGGCCATCCGCTTGGCCTGTCCATAGGCGGAGCGACGGTCGGTGGTCGCGCAGGCGCCCGCATAGTCTTCCGGAAAGCCGTCCAGCCCCTCGGGCTGGGCGCCGTAGACCGCGCCGGAACTCATGATCAGGACCCGCTTCGCGCCGCAGGTCATCGCGAAATCCAGCACCCGGCGCGTCCCGCCCAGGATCGTGTCGGCCAGCTTCAGCGGCTCGCGGTCCGCCGCCGCGCTGGTGTCGGTCGCGCCATGGATCACATAGTCGAACCGGCCCTTGGGATAGTCGAAATGGCGCACATCGCCCTCGACCGTGCGGATCGCCGGATCGTCCGCCAGGTCCGGGCACCGGGCGGCGAAGGAATCGCGCGACCGCGTCAGCGCGGTGACCGAGACGCCGAGGCCCCGCACCGCATTGGCGCGCGCCAGCAGCGCCAGCACCCATTGGCCGATAAAGCCGGTGCCGCCGGTGACGAAGACCGACCGCCCCGCCAGCGCATCCAGCGCCGGGCCGGCGTGGTCCAGCGCGGCGTCCAGATCGGCGCAATCGAAACCGTTCAGGGTGGCGGAATCCGCGGGCATTATGGCGACGACCGGCTGGCAGCGGCGAAAGCGGCCGCGGCGGCTGAATAGACGACCCTCCCGGGCGGTTCAACGCGGCCGGACCCGCGCTCCACGAGGCGTATTGTCATTCGGGACCGGGAGTGCCACCAAGTCCCGGCCTTCCGGGACGCGCGCTGGGGATTCCGTTTTCCGCCATGCGCTTGCGCGATCCGGCGGCCAGGGGAATGCAGATCGGGAACGCGCCGCGGCGGCGCGAGGGGAGACGCGCAGTGAAGGTCGTGATCCTGGCGGGCGGACTGGGAAGCCGTCTGGCCGAAGAGACCGAGGTCAAGCCGAAGCCGATGGTCGAAATCGGCGGCAAGCCCATCCTGTGGCACATCATGAAGATGTATTCCAGCCATGGAATCAACGACTTCGTCGTGTGCCTCGGCTATAAGGGCTATGTCATCAAGGAGTATTTCAGCAATTACGGCCTGCACATGGCCGACGTGACGATCGACCTGCGCACCGGCGAGACCACCGTCCACAACAACCAGGCCGAGCCCTGGCGCATCACGCTGGTCGACACCGGCGAGAAGACCTTCACCGGCGGCCGCCTGAAGCGGGTCCGCGACTATCTCGATCCCGACGAGGATTTCTGCTTCACCTATGGCGACGGGCTCAGCTCGGTCGATATCGGCGCGCTGGTCGAATTCCATAAGAAATCCGGCAAGATGGGCACGGTGACGGCGGTCATGCCGCCGGGCCGGTTCGGCTCGCTGACGCTGGAGCAGGGGCGGGTCACGGATTTCACCGAAAAGCCCCGCGGCGACGGCGGCTGGATCAATGGCGGCTTTTTCGTGCTGAAGCCGGCGGCCATCGATCTGGTCGACGGCGACGAGACGGTCTGGGAGCAGGAGCCCCTGCACCGGCTGGTCGCGCAGGACGAGCTGGCCGCCTTCGCCCATGAGGGCTTCTGGCAGCCGATGGACACGCTGCGCGACAAATACCAGCTGGAATCCCTCTGGAATTCGCCCAATCCGCCCTGGAAGACATGGTGACGCCGAACCGGGACTTCTGGTCGGGCAAGCGCGTCTTTCTGACCGGCCATACCGGATTCAAGGGAAGCTGGCTGACGCTGTGGCTGCGCGAGATGGGCGCCCAGGTGGCCGGCTATGCGCTGGAGCCGCCCAGCACGCCCAGCCTGTTCGAGAAGGCCCGCGCCGCCGAGGGGATCGAGCATACGATCGCCGACATCCGGGACGGCGACCGGCTGACCGCGGCGCTGACCGCCTTCGCCCCGGACATCGTGATCCATATGGCGGCCCAGTCGCTGGTCCGCCTGTCCTATGACGACCCGGTCGGGACCTACGGCACCAATGTCATGGGCACGGTGAACCTGTTCGAGGCCGCGCGCGCAGCGGACAGCGTCCGGGTGATCGTCAATATCACCAGCGACAAATGCTACGAGAACCGGGAATGGGTCTGGGGCTATCGGGAATCCGACGCGATGGGCGGCTACGACCCCTATTCCAGCAGCAAGGGCTGCGCAGAACTGGTCGCCGGCGCCTATGCCCGCAGCTTCTTCCGCCCCGGGGCCGGCGGGCCGGTCCTGGCCTCCGGCCGGGCGGGCAATGTCATCGGCGGCGGCGACTGGGCGAAGGACCGGCTGGTCCCCGACATCATGCGCGCCTGGGCGGCCGGCGAGGCGGTGCAGATCCGCTGTCCGGACGCGGTGCGGCCCTGGCAGCATGTGCTTGAACCGCTGCGCGGATATTTGATTCTCGCGGAGCGTTTGTGGGATGATGGGGCCGGATTCGAGGGTGGTTGGAACTTTGGGCCGCACGCCGGGGATGTGCAGCCCGTACGGGGTGTTCTGGGCTTGCTTCAAAACGAACTGGGCGACGGTCTGCGGTGGGACGACCGCAGCGGCGGGAACGCGCCGCATGAGGCCGGGCTGCTGAGGCTGGACATTTCCAAGGCCGAGCATGTGCTCGGCTGGCGCCCCGCCTGGGGTCTGGAACAGGCCCTGCGCGCCACCGCCCAATGGTACCGCGCCGACAAGGAAAGCCAGGACATGCGCGCCGTGACGCTTCAGCAGATTTCCGACTATTCGGCCCTCGCCGGAGCGGCGGCATGAGCGCGAACGATCCCGAAGCGCTCCGCGCCGAGATCCTGCGCCTGACGGAGGAGTACGCCAATCTGGCGCACGCCCCGCGCCCCTTCACGCCGGGCAATTCCTCGGTGCCGCCGTCCGGAAAGGTGATCGGCGCGCCGGAGCTGCGCAATCTGGTCGATTCCTCGCTCGACGGTTGGCTGACCACCGGCCGCTTCAACGAGGCGTTCGAGGCGCGGCTGGCCGGCTTCCTGGGCGTCAAGCACGCTTTGACGGTGAATTCCGGCTCCTCCGCCAATCTGGTGGCGATGAGCGCCCTCACCTCGCCCAAGCTGCGCAACCGTCCGGGCCTGCAGCCGGGCGACGAGGTGCTGACCGTCGCCGCCGGCTTCCCGACCACGGTGAACCCCTCGATCGTGAACGGCCTGGTGCCGGTCTTCGTCGATATCGACGTGCCGACCTACAATATCGACGCCTCGCTGATCGAGGAGGCGATCGGGCCGAAGACAAAAGCGATCATGATCGCCCACACGCTGGGCAATCCGTTCAACCTGGCCGAGGTCACGCGCATCGCGAAAGAGCGCAATCTGTGGGTGGTCGAGGATTGCTGCGACGCGCTCGGCTCCCGCTATGGCGGGGAGCTGGTCGGCGGCTTCGGCGACATCGCCACGCTCAGCTTCTATCCGGCCCACCACATCACGATGGGCGAAGGCGGCGCGGTTTTCACCAATAACGAGTTCCTGAACAAGCTGGCGGAATCGGTGCGCGACTGGGGCCGCGACTGCTATTGCGCGCCGGGGGACGAAGACACGTGCGGACGCCGCTTCAAATGGAAGATGGGCGACCTGCCGCTCGGCTACGACCACAAATATATCTACTCGCATCTCGGCTATAATCTGAAGATCACCGACATGCAGGCGGCCGTCGCGCTGGCCCAAATGGACCGGCTGGACGGCTTCGTTCAGGCGCGGAAGGACAATTTCCGTTTCCTGAAAGAGAATCTGGCCGTGCTGGAGGATCATTTGATCCTGCCGGAGGCCACACCGGACAGCGACCCGTCCTGGTTCGGCTTCCCGATCACGGTGCGCGACGGCAGCTCCGAGACCCGGCAGAAGATCCAGCAATTCCTGGACGAAAAGCGGATCGGCTCGCGCCTTCTGTTCGCCGGCAATCTGACGCGCCAGCCCTATTTCAAGGGCCGCGACTACCGCATTCACGGCGAGCTGAAAAACACAGACCTGGTGATGGACGCGACCTTCTGGATCGGCGTCTATCCGGGGCTCGATAGAACCCAACTTGGATATGTGGTTGAATCGCTCGTGGAATTCTTCAAAGGCGGCCGGACAGCCGGCCGCGAGCGCGAATCGGCCAACGCTTAGGGCGAAAGGCAGGGACAGCAATGAACGTCATCCGCAACGAACGTGAATTCGAAGGCGCCGCGGCCGCCCAGTCGCGCATCCCTGACCGCCTCGTGGTGTTCGAAATGGCGAACAATCACATGGGCGACACCGATCACGGCGTCCGCGTGATCGAGGAATTCGCCAAGGTCGCCAAGGACTTCGAAGGCTTCAACTTTGCCTTCAAGATGCAGTACCGCCAGCTGGACACGTTCATCCACCCCGATTTCCAGGACCGGATGGACATCAAATACATCAAGCGCTTCTCCGAGACGCGCCTCAGCCGCGAAAACACCAAGCGCATCGTCGACGCGATCAAGAGCAACGGCTTCCTGGCCATGTGCACGCCGTTCGACGACGAATCGGTGGAGCTGGTCGTGGATGACGGCTTCGACATCCTGAAGATCGCCAGCTGCTCCTTCACCGACTGGCCGCTGCTGGAGCGCGCTGGCCAGACCTCGCTGCCGATCATCGCCTCCACCGCCGCCGCCCAGCTGCACGACATCGACCAGATCGTCGCCTTCATGCAGAACCGCCACAAGGATTTCGCGCTGATGCACTGCGTCGCGGCCTATCCGACGCCGGACGCGGATCTGGAGCTGAACCAGATCGATTTCCTGAAGGACCGCTATCCGGGCGTGCGCATCGGCTATTCGACGCATGAAAACCCGGGCGAGACGATGGCCGTGGCCATGGCGATCGCCAAGGGCGCGGACATTCTGGAAAAGCACGTCGCGGTGCCGACCGACGAGTACGCGATCAACGCCTATTCGGCGACGCCGGACCAGGTCCGCGCCTGGCTGGAATCGGCCCAGCGCGCCTACACGCTGGCCGGCCAGACCGAAGACCGGATCGAGCCGACCAAGGACGAGCTGTCCGCCCTGACCGCCCTGCAGCGCGGCGCGTTCGTGTCCCGCGACGTGAAGGCCGGCGAGCGCCTGAAGGACGAGGACGTCTTCATGGCCATCCCGACCCAGGACGGCCACGTCACGGCGAACAACTGGTCGAAATACACCCACTATTATGCCGCGCAGGACCTGAAAAAGGGCGAGCCCGTCCTTCAGTCCAATACGCGCGCCGAGAATGTGCGGGAGAAGATCTACGGCATCGTGCAGGACGTGAAGTCCCTGCTGGACACCGCGCGCATCGTCGTGCCGGGCGAGGCGGCGCTGGAAATCTCCCACCATTACGGGCTGGAGAAATTCGACGATTACGGCATCACCATGATCACCGTGGTGAACCGCGAATACTGTAAGAAGCTGATCGTGGTCCTGCCGGGCCAGAACCATCCGGAGCAGTACCACAACAAGAAGGAAGAGACCTTCCACGTCCTGCACGGCGAGCTTCGCCTGGTGCTGGACGGCAAGGAGCGGATCTGCCGCCCGGGCGACGTCATCACGGTGATGCCGGGCGTGCGCCACGCCTTCGACAGCGAGAACGGCTCGGTGATCGAGGAGATTTCCTCGACCCATTTCGTCGACGATTCCTTCTACACCGACCCCAAGATCGCCGAGAACAAGGACCGCAAGACGTTCCTGTCCTACTGGCTGTAAGCCGGCGATCCCATTTCCGATCTCAACAGCCGCGCCGGGTCTCCGGCGCGGCTCATCATATGAACTCCCATGACCAACCGCGTCCGCACCGCTGACTACATCTTTTCCTTCGTCGCCGATCAGGGCGTGAAATCGGTCTTCCTCGTGCCCGGCGGCGGCGCGATGTATCTGGTCGACGCGGTCGGGCTGAACCCCGATATCGACTTCGTGCCGAACCACCACGAACAGGCCTCCTCCATCGCGGCGGAGGCCTATTCGCGCGTCAACGGCCATCTGGGCTGCGCCCTGGTCACCACCGGGCCCGGCGCGACCAACGCCATCACCGGCGCCACCGGCGCCTGGATCGAATCCGTGCCGCTGCTGATCGTTTCTGGTCAGGTGAAGCGCGCCGACCTGATCGGCGACACCGGCGTGCGCCAGCGCGGCCCCCAGGAAGTGGACATCGTGTCCATGGTGAAGCCGATCACCAAATACGCGGTCACGGTGATGGACCCGGCCGACATCCGTTATGAGCTGGAAAAGGCCGTGCATCTGGCCACGACCGGCCGGCGCGGCCCGGTCTGGGTCGACGTGCCGCTGGACGTGCAGGCCGCGCAGGTGGACCCCGAAACGCTGCGCGGCTTCACCCCGCCAGCGGCCAAGGACAGCGCCGCCGCGCAGCTGGACGCCGACGCGGCGGACATTATCGAACGGATCAACGCCGCCGAGCGGCCGCTGATCGTCGCCGGGCATGGCATCCGCCTGGGCGAGGCGGTGGACGAGTTCCGGGAGCTGTACGAGGCGCTGGGCGTGCCGGTCGTCACGACCTGGAACGCAATGGACCTGATCCCGTCCACGCACGAACTCAGCGTCGGCAAGCCAGGGACGGTGGCCCTGCGCGCGCCCAATTTCGCGGTCCAGAACAGCGACCTCCTGATTGCCATCGGGGCGCGGCTGGACAATGTCGTGACCGCGTTCAACCCGGCGAAATTCGGCCGTCATGCGCAGAAAATCCTGGTCGATGTCGACCCGGCGGAGCTGAACAAGTTCGGCCCCGACGCGAACATCGCCAAAAAGGTCCAGGCCGACGCGAAGGACTTCCTGGCCGCCATGCTGCGCCAGAAGGGCGCCATCGCGAAGACCGACCGCTCCGTCTGGCTGGACAAATGCGCGGAGTGGAAGCGTAAATACCCGGTCAATGACGGCAAGCCGTTCCCGGAAAGCGGCGAGATCAGCCATTATCACCTGACCCATGTCCTGTCGCAGCAGATTCCGGAAGACACGCTGGTCGTCACCGGCAGCTCCGGCCTCGCGATCGAGATTTTCTACACTGCGTTCCAGAACAAGCCGGGCCAACGCGTCTTCCTGACCTCGGGCCTCGGCGCCATGGGCTACGGCATGCCGGCGATGATCGGCGCCAGCGCGGCGGCCGGCGGCAAGCCGTTCGTGGGGATCGAAGGCGACGGCAGCCTGATGATGAACATCCAGGAGCTGCAGACCATCCGCGCGCTGAACCTGCCGCTGCGCCTGTTCGTGTTCAACAACCGGGGCTACGCCTCCATCCGCAACACCCAGCGCAATTATTTCGAGGGCCGCTATGTCGGCACCGGTCCGGAGGGCAAGCTCGGCCTGCCCGACCTTGTCGCGCTGGCCGAGGCGAACGGCCTGAAGGCGATGCGCATCGAGGACGCCAGCGAGCTGGAAGAGGGGGTCGCGCGGGCGCTGGCCGAACCGGGGCCGATCCTGATCGACGTGCATGTGGCGAAGAACGAGGCGCTGTGGCCGAAATCGGCCGCCCTGCCCCAGCCGGACGGCTCCATCATCTCCATGCCGCTGGAGGATATGTCGCCCCTGCTGCCGCGCGACGAGCTGCGGGAAAACATGCTCGTCCCGCTGGACCCTGCGTCCGAGAAAGTGCCCGAAGACCTGATCCGCCGCGGCTAGGCGGCGATCAGTCCGTCAGACGATCAGGCGCGGGTCAGGCGCGCGCCGGCGCGCGCACCACGCGCCACAGCAGCAGCAGGCAGACCGCGAGCAGGCCGGCGATCACGCTGGCCAGGCAAATCGCCACCTGCAGCGGCGTGGCCGCCACGAACGAGGCCAGCGCCCAGAACGTGGCGATCGCGACGACAAGCGGAGCCAGCGCCTCATAGCGGTGATGGGCCAGCATATAGGTCACCACGATCTGCACCGGCGCCAGCGCCGCCATCGCCACCGCGACCACGCGCAGGATCGGCGCGGCCGCGACATAGGTCTCCCCCGCCAGGAACAGCAGGACCGGATGCGCCAGCACCGCGATGCCGAGCGCCGCGCCCAGGCCGAGCGCGCTGGCCGCCACGAGGCTAAGCCGCAAATGGGAGATCTGCCCCGTCTCCGCCGCCGGCGGCCGGCCCTCCTCCCGCTCCAGAAATTCGCGCACGGCCTCCGGGAAGAAGACGTTCACCAGCGCCCCGCCAATCAGCATCGGGGCGCGGCCCAGCACGGCGGCCAGCGCATACAGGCCGGATTGCTCCGCGGAGAAATGGATGCGCACCAGAACCACATCCAGATTCCACAGCGCGAACATGATCAGCGTCGTGACCGAGGCGTTGAAGGCGAAGCGCCAGGCGTCGCGCCGCATTTCCGCGCGCGGCGGCGCGGCCGGCGCCCGCCAGATATCCGTCAGGCAAGCCGCGCCGACGATAAACAGCAGCAGGAAGGGCAGGCCGGTGGAGATCAGCGCGCCCGACAGGCTGAGCGGCGCGACCAGGATCACCGCCAACGCCACCAGGACGCGCAGGACCGACAGCCCGCCCATGGTCAGCCCGGCGCTGATATGGCGGCGCAGGCCCTGCTGCCAGGCCACGGTGATGAAATAGAACTGGCCGAGCGCAAGCGCGACGAAGGCGAGCCAGACGCTGAACACGCTGTCGATCCGCAGCAGCGACGCCAGCGGCCCGGCCAGCACGAACCCGGCCGCGAGCACGCCCGCCGCCACCAGCGCGGCCCGGGCGACGCTTTTCTGCATCACCGCCTTCACCGCGCCCGGCGACTGCAGCTCCGCCATGCTGACCAGCCGGACCAGGATGAACAGCACGACGCTGGCCGGCGCCAGGCTGGTGTTGATGAGGGAGAACAGCGCGTTGAACGCGCCCATCTCGTCCAGCGTCAGGGAGCGCGCCAGCACGATCTGGAACAGGAAGGCGAAGGCGTTGCCCGCGTTCACGAACAGGACCGACGCCGCGTAGAGATTGAGCAGCTTGCGCATCGGGCCGCGGCCCGGCCCTAGGCGACCGCCGCGGCCTGCCCGGCAAAGCCGGGAAGGCGCGCATCCGCCTCATGCACGAAGAAGAAATTGAACAGATAGTTCGACCCGTGCGGACCGCCGCCGTCCGGTCCGCCCTCCGCGGCGTCCTCGGGCTGCAACTCGTTCAGCCGCGCCCCGGACGCGGGCAGGAACCCGCCCGATTTCGGCTCCAGCGCAAAGGCCCGGTAGCCGGCGGCCTCCAGCGTCTCGAACACCTGCGCGGCGCGCGCATTGTGGCGCCGCTCGATCTCGATCAGGAACAGCGGCCGGAAATTGCGGATCGTCTCGGTCGCGCCTTCCAGGACGGACAGCTCGTGTCCCTCGACATCGATCTTGATGAAATCGACGCGCGGCAGGCCGGCGGCGAGCGTGTCCAGAGTCTCGGCCTTCAGCGGGATGACGTCGAACGCCATCTCCTCGTCCTCGCCCCAGCGCGGCTCGGCGGAGGCCAGCGCGTCCAGGCGGGACATGGCACCCCAGCCCTTGGTCATGCGCGGGATCTTCAGTTCAATATCGCCGGGGCGGGAGGAGGCGACCGTCTGGACGACCTCCACATTGTCCGGAACGATCTTGCCCAGATAGCCGGCGAGCCATGGCTGCGGCTCCACCGCCACGACCCTGGCGAAGCGGCGCGACAGCAATTCGCAATACAGGCCCAGATTGGCGCCGACATCCACCGCCACCGCGTCCGGCCCCGCCGTCACCAGGTCGAGCACCCCCATTTCCGGCTCCAGAAAGGCGTGCTCGATATTTTTGGCGACATTGATGCGGTGGGCGACCTTCGGCGGCAGCCAGTGCAGCACAAGATTGCGGGCCAGATTGCGGACAGAGATCATGGACAGGCGCTGTGCGTCAGGAGGATGGGAATCGGGCGGGCTCAGTTGGCGGAACGCGGATCGCCGTCCCACCCCTTGAAGGCCGCGATATTGACATAGTCCGTGCCGGTCAACGACCCCGACAGCGCGTCATAATCGTCCGCGCCCAGCGGCTCCATCGCCGCCCCCGCGCCCAGCGTGTACAGCGCGAAGCCGAGACCGTTCAGATATTCCAGATAATTCCGGGCCGGTTCGCCGCTGACCGTCGCGATGCCCTCCGGCCAGAATTCGCTGAGGATGACCATTTTCGGCGAACGCTCCAGGGTCTCGCGCGCGCCTTTCAGCGCCTCGAAATCCGCGCCTTGCGCGTCGGTCTTCAGGAAGTCGATCTGCGACACGCCGAGATCGGCCAGGATCGCGTCGATCGTGCGCAACTGCACCGTGATCGCCTCGGGCGTCTCCTCCGACTGGAACAGCCGGTTGTCCGCCTTGTTGTTCGGATTGAGGAAGAGCTGGGTCTCGCCCTCCGCCGCGGCCGCCGCCATCGGGATGATGTCCGCGGAGACGGTCGGGTTGAGGTTCGCCTCCACGGTGCGGGTCAGGAATTTCCGGCTTTCGGGATGCGGCTCGATCGACACCACGCGTCCGCCGGGCGCGGACTGGCGCAGCGCCAGCGCGCTGAACGCCCCGACATTCGCGCCAACATCGACCACCGTCATGCCGGGCTTGCAGTATTTCGAGAAGAACTCGACCTCCCGCCGCTCGTACATTCCGAGCGCCATCAGGCCCGAAAGCATCGCGTCGTCCGGATTGAGATAGACCACGCTTCCGCGCAGCGTCACCTTTTCCGGAGCGAAGGCGGAAATGCCTGAACGAATTGCGGTTTTTACAGGTTCAGGCAAGAACCTCAGCATACACATCGAGGGCTTTCCATATTGTCCGGCTAAGGGCGAACTGCTACACAGATTAACGCCCACATACAACGTCGATGCCTGTTTCGGGGGAACTGGCGTGATACGTTCGGATCGGCGTCCGCCGGGAGTAAATCAGTGATATCCGTACCGTCGATGTTGCGCCGCCCGTCGGGCTGGCGGGCGCTGGCTATCGGCTGGAGCGCCCTCCTTCTCGCCCTGATCGGCTTCGGGACCTTCTCCACCGAGCGGCCCGGCGCGATCACCTGGGGGCAGACCTCGGCCGTCTGGGCGATGGCGATCGCCATCTCCGATCTGGAATACGACCTCGACGGCGGGCTCGGCTATCGGGAGGTCGAGGGCGCGCTGGCCTCGCGCATGACGACGATGAGCAGCGCCGTGGCGGTCCACGATTACGGCACGGGCAATCTGGCCAGCATGCCGGACGTCACGACCGCCGCCCTGCGCTACGCCGCGTCGCTGGACGAAGACCGGTTCATCAAGGGCGGCGACCCGGAACAGGGCTCGTTCGTCAGCCTGGGCGGGGAGGATATCGGCTTCGCCAATTTCCTGGTCTGGGCCTACCGGATCTACGGATACGACGCCTACAGCCCGCGCGATCTCTACCTGACCATCCTGTTCCTCGGCTTCATCGTGTTCGTCGCCGTCTACTGGCGCAGCAACGCCGCGATCGCGCTGGTCACGCTCGGCGTCGCCGGCCTGTTCGGGGTCACCGCGTCGGGCGTCTTCGTGGACGGCCTGCCATCCATCGCCGCGAACCGGTTCCTGTCCACGCTGGTGATCATCCCGATTCTGCACGTGATCTGCGCGGTGCTCCGCTTCGCGCGCTGGCGCCTGTCCTTCTTCCTGGCGCTCGCGCTGCAGGCCTGGCTGATCTCTTTCGCGGTCTCGGCCCGAAGCTCCGCCGGCTGGGGGCCGCTCGCCTTCCTTCTGGTGGCGCTGGTCGCGCTCATGGCCTGGCTGGCGCTGGCCTGGTGGGATTCCCGCCCCGACACGATGGCGCGCCTGCGCGAATGGCGTGCGCGGATGCAGGACGGCGCCGTGCGGCTGGTCTCGCCCCGCGGCGACCTGCGCTGGCGCCCGTCGCCCGCGGGGCCGGAAAAGCAGGCCCGGCCCTTCCATGCCGCACACATCCTCGCGGTGCTGCTGACCGTGCTGGCCGTGAACGGCGTCGCGAACAATCTGCGCGAGATGCGGCTGGACCCGCTGTATTCGGGCGAAGGCGTGCTCGGCCACCATCCCCGCTGGCACAACGCCTATATCGCGCTGGCCATGCATCCCGACTGGCCGCAGACGAAACCCTATCCCGAGCAGAATGACGGCCTGAACGACAATATCTCCTGGGTCGCCTTCTACGCGGTGGCGGAAGAGCGCGGCATCAATCCGCTTCACCCCGCCGGCCTGCTGCGCGTCCGCGTCCTGGACGAGATCATCAAGGAAGAATATCTGCGCTTCATCCGGGAGCACCCGCGCTACGTCGCGGAGCTGTTCCTGATCTACAAGCCGATTGCCTATTGGAACGTCTCCAGCAGGCTGATCCCGACGGTGCAGCCGGTCGCCTGGCTGCTGATGCTGGTCTCGGCCGGGATCGCCGGCCTGATGCTGACCGCGACGTCGGCCTGGAACCGGACGGCGCTCTGGGGCGCCAGCGTGATCACGGTGGGAATGGCCCAGTTGCCCGCCTTCTGGGCCTATGCGGCGGACCACGCCTTCAGCGACCAGCTCTGGTCGCTGCTCTTCGCCTTCCTGCTGATCGTCGCGACGCTGGTCATGGCCGGCGTCCAGTACAGCGCCCGGCTCCGCGACGGGCCGATGCCGGCGGCGGCGCCGGCGGAATAGAGCCTCGCCGCGCGGCCGCGCGCCCTTTCTTTCCAACACAGGACGCGGGCGGGGATGCTACTCAACACATTCGAGTTCATCCTCGTTTTCCTGCCGCTTTCGCTGCTCGCCTATTACGCCGTGGCGGCGGTCGCGCCGTCCTTGCGGCTCTGGGTGCTGCTGGCGTTCTCGGTCGGATTCTATTCGCTGTGGGCCTGGGCGGACACCGGCTGGCTTCTGCTGTCCATTGCCGCGAATTTCGGGTTCGGCGTCGCCATAACGCGCCTGCGCGCCAACAGGCGCGCGGCCCTCGCCGCGCTCACCGCGGCGATCGTGCTGAACCTGCTGTACCTAGCCTGGTTCAAATACGCGAAATTCCTGGTCGAGAGCGCCATGGGCGTCGACTGGAATTATATCGGCGGCGTCCTGCCGCTCGGCATTTCATTCTTCACCTTCACCCAGATCATGTTTCTGGTGGACCTCTACCGGCGCGAGGCCCAGCCCGCGTCCCCGCTTCTCTACGGGACGTTCGTCACCTTCTATCCGCACCTGCCGGCGGGGCCGCTGTACCACTATTCCGAAGTCATGCCCCAGCTGGGCGGACGCAGCCCGCGGCCGGTCTGGGACGACCTGACGGTCGGCTGGACGATCTTCGTTTTCGGGCTCGCGAAAAAGGGCTTCGCCGACCTGTTCGCCCCGATGGCGGACGCCGCCTTTGCGACCGGTCAGGCGGACATGACGACCCTGACGGCCTGGACCGGCGCGATCGCCTATTCCTTCCAGCTCTATTTCGATTTCTCCGGCTATTCGGACATGGCGATCGGCGTCGCCCGCATGTTCGGCGTGGTCTTCCCGGAGAATTTCCGGTCGCCCTACAAGGCGCTGAGCATCGTGGATTTCTGGCGGCGCTGGCACATGACCCTGTCGCGCTTCCTGCGCGACTATCTGTACATCCCGCTGGGCGGCAACCGGCACGGGGAGCCGCGGCGCCTGTTCAATCTTATGGTGACCATGCTGCTGGGCGGCCTGTGGCACGGCGCGAACTGGACCTTCGTGGTCTGGGGCGGCCTGCACGGCGTGTTCCTCTGCATCGACCGGCTGTGGCGCAAGGCGGGCCTGCCCACCCTGCCGGCCGTCCCCGCCATGATCGTAACGTTCATCGCGGTAACCTTCGCCTGGGTGCTGTTTCGCGCCGACACGCTGCTCCAGGCGTTCGACATGATGGCCGCGATGCTGGGCCTGGGCGCGCCGTTCGGGACCCTTCCCGGAATCCAGTGGCATGCGAACCCGGTCGCGCTCGCGGCGCAGGCGCCGGTGCGCGACGGCGCGCTGCTGCTGGCGGGATTTGTGATCGCCTGGGCGGCGCCCAACACACAGGCGATCATGCATCGCGCCCAGCCGGTCCTGGCCCGCGTCGCCGAAATGCCGCGCATCGCCTGGCGGCCGACGCTTGGCTGGATGATGGCCGTCGCGCTGCTTTTCGCCCTGGCCGCAACCCAAATCTCGGCCAAAAAAGTCTTTCTGTACTGGAACTTCTAGGAAGCGGCACTAGGCTCCCCACGCATGCGGTACTTCCTCGGACTGATCGTCTGTTCGCTGCTCGCGGGCGCGGCCTTCACGGTCCTCGGGGAGGCGAAAAGCCTGCGCTGCAACCCCCGCGGCATCGATGACGACTGGTACATCGCCTATTGCGAGGAGATCGAAGGGCACCAGGACCATCCCGCCTTTCTGTTCGGAATCGCGGACGCCCCCAGCGCAGCGCAGACGGCCGATGTCCTGATGCTGGGAAACAGCACGATCCAGATCGCATTCAGCAATACCGTGGCGCGCGACTTCTTCGACGCGTCGCCCTACTCCTTCTTCGTGATGGGTTTCGGCCATACCGAGAGCGTCAGATGGATGCTCGAAGTTCTCGAGGCGCGCCCCTATCGGCCCAAAGTCGCGCTTCTCAATCTCAGTTCGCAATGGCTCGACCTCGAAAGTTCGGAGCGGGCGGACTACCTGCTCCATCATCGGGTCGAAACATCCATCCGGACCTGGGTTCGCTTTCAATACCAGCGCCTCCAGCGGCGGGCCTGTCCGCCCGGCGCGGCCGGGCCGTGGTGCGGTCACGCAATGACCGGGCTGAGGTCACGCAGCACCGGCATATGGGACGATCCGGTCAACAGCTGGTTCGCCGGCACACGGGAGGAACGGGGACGGGACTGCGCCGTGCCGCCGAACGAGAACGGCGACCTGGTCTGCAAGAGCGGCCACACGCTTCGATCCGTGACGATAGCCGACGCCGAACCCTACAACAGCCGGGAGGCGCGGAATCTTCGCCGCGTGATCGACCTTCTGGATATCTCTCCCGAATGCGTGTTCGTGACGGCAACCCCGCAGGACGACACCCCGATTCACAAGGCGCGCGCGATCGCGGCCGATTTCGGCCTCACCTTCATCGAGCCAGACATGGAGGGGCTGTACACTGCCGACAAGGTGCATCTGTATCTCAGCAGCGCCGAGCTGTATTCAGAGCGCTTCCTGCCCCGCCTCATGCAGGCCGCCGCGCCCTGCCTGTCCGGCGCAACGCCTCAGTCCGCGGCGCTTGACGGATGACCCCGGCGGCGCCGTTTTGTTTCCCTGGACGCCGGTCCCGGCGCTGACCCCCTTACGCACCCCATGAACCGCAGCGTCCTGTTCTTCATTCTCAAGGCGATCGCGTCCTGCGCGATCATCGCGGTGATCGCCTTTTCGATCGATATCGACAGCACGCTGGCGCGGATCGGCGAGGTGTCCACGCTCGCGGTCTGTCTCGCCCTGCTGCTGGGTCAGGTTCAGATCGTCCTCGTCGCCCTGCGCTGGATCGCCATCCTGCGGGCGATCGGCGCGGACCTGCCCTTCGTTCCGAGCGTGCGCGTCACCTATATCGGCAGCTTCTTCAACCAGACGCTTCCCTCCTCGATGGGCGGCGACATCTATCGCATGTACCTCGCCTATAAATTCGGCATCCCGCTGGCGCGGTCGATCACCAGCGTGCTGCTGGAGCGCGTGCTGACGGTGATCGGGCTGCTGCTGCTGATTCTGTTCGGCCTTCCCTCCCTGCTGCGCGATCCGCAGGCGGCGGATGTGGAGACGGCGCTGCCCTTCGTGGGCCTGCTGTCGGTCGGGGCGCTCGCCGGCGTCATCGGCCTGATGGCCTTCAACCGGTTTTCCGGGCGCTGGACGCGGTTCCGCATCGTGCGCGCGCTGAACGAACTGTCCGGGGACATGAGCCTGCTGCTGACCCCGCCGCGGCGGATCCTGGCGCCGCTCGGCATCATGCTCGTCTCGCTGTTCAATCTGATGGCGATGATGTGGGTGCTGAGCCGGGGCCTGGGGATGGATCTGTCCCCGGGCGTGGTCTTCGTGCTGTTCCCGCTGATCCTGCTGGCTTCCGCCGTGCCGATCTCGGTCGGCGGCTGGGGCGTGCGGGAGGGCGCGGCGGTGGCCGCGCTGGGCCTGGTCGGCGTGCCGGCGGAGCCCGCCTTCGCGCTGTCGGTCCTGTTCGGCCTGATGGGCGTGGTCGGGTCGCTGCCGGGCGGGCTGATCTGGCTGCTGTCGGGCGACACCCGCCGGCCGTCTCTGGACAAGGCCGAAGCCGCCGCGAAGCCGGACGCGCCGGAGCCGGCGTCCCGCTAGCGGTAGATCCAGTTGGACAGGCGCCGCTCCGCGATCGTCAGCACGGAGTGGGAGACGGACACGACATTGCGCCAGTCCAGCGCGCGCGAGGCGCCGCCCTTCAGCTCCACCGTCACCGCCGGCACCTCGATACAGGTCGCGCCGTCGTCCAGCAGCATGGTCATGATCTCGGCCTGGAAGCCGAAGCCGCGCGTGGTCGGGTGCCAGCGCATGACGTTGTAGCGCAGGGGCAGGGCCAGCCCGTTATAATATTTGATGCTGCGGCCGGTGATGACGTTGATGATGCCGGAATAGGCCTTGGACAGCGTCCGCCGGAACAGGCTCTTGCCCTCGAAGCTCGTATAATAGGGCAGGATGATGTCGGCTTGGCCTAGCTTTTCCATCACCGTGGCGATCGTATCGACCGGCTCCGCGTTGTCGCCGCAGATCAGGCGGTAATATTTCCCGCGGCCCAGGAAGGCGCCGTCTACATAGTTCTGCGCCAGCCCGCGATTGACGCCGTTCTTCTTCAGGATGATGCGGCGGTCGGGATGCTCGGCGATATAGCGCTCCACGACCGCCGCCGAATTGTCCTTTGACACGTCGTCGATGATCAGCACTTCGTACTGATAGTCGAAGCGCGACATCGCCTCGGCGATGGCGTCCAGCGTATCGGTGACGAAATCCTGTTCATTGTAACAGGAGACGAAGATCGTCAGATCGATCGGGTCGCCCTGCCACGGCTCGGCAAGACGCGCTTCGCTGTGCAGCTCGCGGGCCGCGTCGCTCAGAACGATCCGGTCGCCGGTATCCCTTGGCATGTCAGAGTCCGATTGCGTTGATGCGCAGGGCCGCCTGCTGCCGCGCATAGCCGATATAGGTGTAGTCGATCTGGTATTTCTCGGCGAATTCCAGCCAGGCTTTCACCTCGTGGACCTTCCAGCCGGGGTAATTGAAGAACTCGTCGAACAGGATGATCGTGCCGGGCTGCATGCGCGGCTTCAGCAGCTCGAAGATCGTGACGGTCGAGGAATACAGGTCGCTGTCATTATGGATGAAGGCGACCGGCTCCGGGTTCTCCTCCAGCCAGGGCGGAATCGAATCCTCGAACCAGCCTTTGTGCAGCGTCACGTTGTCCGGAACCTTCGGCAGCCGCCCGCCGGTCGAGAACGTGCCCTTGGCCAGGTTGTGGCCGAACCAGCCCTCCGGCAGCCCCTCGAAACTGTCGAAGCCGTGAATTTTGCGGTCCGGCATTCGCTTCGCGATCTTGCGGATCGTGCCGCCGCGGAAAACGCCGAACTCCGTCAGCACGCCCGGCGCCGTCACGGCGTCCACGGCGAATTCCAGCAATTCCTTCTGGGTGTCGAAGCCGATCGCCTCGGCCATGTTGGCTTCGAGGAAGTCGCAGCTTTCCTGCAGCGCGCGCAGGGACATTTCCCGCACCGGATGCACGCGCCCCACGTCCACCAGCTGGTACCAGGCGCGGACGATTTTATAGAGGATGTATTTCAGCCAGAAATTGGTGACGAGCATGGTGTCGCTACAGATTCGAGTAGAGGTATAGCGCGTAGGCCGAGAAAACACAGGCAAAGGCCAGCGCGCCGCCGATGGCCGCGACCGGCACGCTGACGCGCCCCGCCCCGCCGACATAAGGGATGCGAATTTGCCCCACGCTCTGCGCGGCCGCCGCGGCCTGCGCGGCGCCAGGCAGGCCCCGCCGGCGGGCCAAGGCGAAACCCTGAACCGCCAAGTCGCACAGCAGGATCAGCCCGACGCCCGCCGCGGTGATCTGCAGCGGCATCGTGATGATGTGATAGCGGTAATAGGGGTCGACCGCGATCGCAGTGACCAGCGCGTGATACATGATCAGCCCCAGCGACAGCACGCCGACCAGCATGCAGGCGTCGATCCGTGGGAAGACGGACGGCAGCGCCGCCCCCAGAGCAGGCCGGCCCAGCAGGCGGCCAACCGTGCGCAGCAACAGCTGCACGCAGCACAGCAGACAGCCCAGCAGCGTCGGCCAGATCGTGATCGTGTTCACGGTGGGATAGGTCCGCTCGTAATGGTCGGTGGCGGCGCGCAGCCACTCGGCCGATTGCGGCAGCGGGCCCTCCAGGGGCACGAATTGCAGCTCACTCAGCGCGAGCGGCCCCAGCATGATTTCCGCGTTGCCGATATTCGGCCCGCGCAGCAGGAATTGCAGCTCCTGCGGCCCGCCGGGATTGGCGTTCCACATCGAATGGCCCCGCCCGGGCCGGAACAGATAGTTGAACAGATTGCCGAGCGAATAGCGCGCGATATAGCGCGGATGCTCGCGCGCCATTTCCCCCATCACGCCCCACAGATAGCCGTTCAGCTCCGGATGATCGGCGAAATCGTCGGTCATGAAGTGGAGATAGATCTGGTTCGGATGGGCGAAGATGGATTCGACGAACTCTTCCGGGTTCAGCCCATAGACGTATCTGTCCGCGAAATCGCTGCCTTCCGGCATGATGCTGAGCAGCGAGCTGACGACCCCCTGCTGTGTCGGCTCCGGGGAAAAGCGCTCTATCAGATAATCGTAGAAGGCGTCGGTGCGCGGCCCCAGATCCCGTGTGATCGGATAGCCCAGATGCACGCTGTCGACATACATCGGATAGAAGAGCTGGGTCGCCGTATAGCTGACTTCCGGCTTGTCCTCGTCGAACCCGAAAATGGCCGCGCGGTGCATATGATCGGCCTGGAATCCGCCCAGCCAGATCAGCACCCCCACGCCGTACATGGCGATGCGCTTCACATACTGGCCGGCGCGGAAATGCCCCGCGGCGATGTCGTAGACCGCCATCACGCCGATATAGACCGGCACCACGAAGATGGAGATCGGGCGGGCCAGGGCGCAGAAGGTCGCCACCGCGACGGCCAGGAAGAAATACCGCCATTTCTGGGTCGCCGCGAAATGCGCCGCGATCGCCGCCGACAGGAACAGCAGGAAGATATGCGTCATGTCGTGGTGGACGAATTTCATCATCTGGTACGGCACGAACGACGCCATCATCAGGGCCGCCAGCAGCACGCCGGCCGCGCGCGAGGCCGGCGCCAGCATCCAGTAGGTCAGCAGCGGCATCAGGAACGCCATGAAGGCGTGCGCGATCAGCGTCGGCAGCAGGCTGTGATGATAGGGATACCCGGTCAGCCACAGCAGAACGGGGAAGCCGACCTGGCGCTGGGCGATCGTCATCGGCAGGTCATAGCCCGCCGCGATGCCTTCGGCCCAGATCGTGAAATGCTCGGCGCCGCCCGGAAACTGCGTATAGCCGATCAGGAACAGATAGCCGGTGAGCGCGGCGCTCACGAGCGACAGCGCCAGCAAGTTCGCCCCGTGGCTTCTGTCCGCGCCCAGCGTTAGAATCGCACCGGCATAGCGCGCGCCCGACATGGCCGGGCCGCGATACGTCCCCCAGGCGCCCCCCATCCTGCGTCTACCCCGCGACCATCTGTTGCCGACAACTCCCCATCCGCCGACCGGCGCGGCCGGCGGTTCCGCCCGACAAGACCTCTACGGCGCCCCGGACCGGCCGCCTAGGCCGCGCTGCGCGCCTGCTGGTCTTCCTTATACATGAAGGTGATCTCAACGCTCACCCGCGTCGTCGGGGCGGTGTTGAACGTGCCCACGTGCAGGGTGCGGTAGTTGAACAGGATCGGCTCGCCCGGTTTGGCGTCGAAAACCCGCAGGTCCAGCGTGTTGAGGTCGAAATCCGGTGCGAAGGCGATCTTGTGGCCGTCGCGGACCACCCGGTATGGGCGGTTTTCGCGGTGCGACCCCGGGGCCAGGCGCAGACCGTTCTGAACCCCGTCCACGCACACGCCCATCCACATCTTGGTGCGGCCCTCGCCCGGCGGCGGCGCCCAGTCGTAATGCTCCCAGAACCAGTGGTCGGCGTGCAGGGAGCCCACATCCTCGCGCACATTCGGGCGCACCACGCGCAGGCAGACCTGTTCGTGGCCGATCCCTTCCTCGTCGGACAGATAGTGATCCGCGCCGAACGCCTTGCGGGCATAGTCGAAGAACGACATGCCCTTCATTTCCTGAACGGCCTCGTCGGTCATGATCCGGCCCTTCTTGGACAACAGCTGGCGGTGGTCCAGGCGGTCGGAAATCTCGTGATACAGCTCCAGATCGACGGCCCGCACCTCGGCCGCCGCGTCGGCGGAAAAGCCCTTCGCCGTATCGACCAGGTGCGCCTTGATCATTTCCTTCATCCGGTCCCGCTCGGAATCGGTGAAGGCCGGCCCCTTGCGCAGGCCCAGGGCGCCGCCGAAGGCGTTCTCGTCGCGCACGCCGTCCGCGAACAGCGCGTCCGGCGCGACCGCCTCGGCCCCTTCCAGCACCGGCACATCGGCGCTGACGACATCGTCCATGGTTTTCAGATCAGGCATATCCGGCTCCTGGAAATTGCTTGCAGGGCGTGGAACTTACTGGTCCCCGGCATAGGGGGCGGCGACCAGCGTCGGGGCGAGCATGAACCGCTCGTCCCATGCGATGCCGGTCACCGGCGCATATCCGTCGCCATCGGCTTCGTAGATCTGCACCGTATCCCCTTCGCGCATGGCGTAGCCGCGCGAATATTCCGGTCCGGCCGCGCCATTGCGCTTCAACGTCACCAGACCTTCGAAAGTACCGGAAGGAAGCGAGGTCTCCGAAAGCGCGACCCCTTCCGCGCTCGGCGAAAGCACCGCCTTCAGCGGCCTGCCGTCATCAGCGCTTCGGCAAATCATGTGCAGCTCCCGGCCCGTCATCCACGCCGCAAGCGGTGTATCATGCAGGACGAAGGCCCGCTCATGGGACAGATCGCCGCCCTTCAGCGCGTACATCGCGGCGGTGTTCGAACCCGGGTCCTGCAGCACGATGCGCGCCTTCCCGTCGGGACCGGCGGCCACGGCGCAGGCCGCGTCCGGGGCGACGCCGCGGCTGGCGACCCATTTCAGCGAGGTCGGGGACGGGCTGACCCCGGCGATCACGGACATCTTGCCGGGTTCCTGTTCGTGCATGGTGACCAGCACCGCGCCGTCCGGCGTCTCCACCACGCCGCACAGGCGGTCGGCCTCCACCTGCGGAATCGGCGTGATCTCCGCGGTCTCCCAGTCCACGCCGAACAGGCGCGCCACCGTGCGCGGCGTGCCGGCGTAGAATTGGCGCGCGGCGTCCGGCGCATCGCGGAAATAGGCCACGACCAGCGGATCGCCGGCGCCCTCCGCCGTCTTGCGCGTGGTGGGACCCCGGCGCAGCCGCTCGCCGCCGGAGGCGGTCAGCGTGGCCTCGGCGGGAACGGCGTACAGCAGCGTCTCGAACCGCGAATAGCCGTACTGGCGGACGTAGAAGCGATAGTCCTCCAGCTCGTCCAGCAGATAGGCCGGGTATTCCCAGAAATGGTGCGGCTCGTGATAGATCGCGACCGCCAGCTTGGGCCGGTATTTCTTGATCGCCCCGATCGCCCCGCGAAGGATGGACAGCTCGCCGCCCTCCACGTCCATCTTCAGATAGTCCAGCCGGTCGGCCAGGCCCTGCTCCATCAGGGTGTCGATCTTGCGGCAGGTATAGGTCGTGCGCTCGTCGTCGGCCGCATTGGTGTCGCGCGTGGCGTCGGAGACGATCATGCCCCCGTCGGTCATCGCGAAGCTCAGCTCGCCGTCCTGGTCGCCTGCGATGATCGGGTGATTGACCACCACATCGGGGAAGGACTCGATGAAGTCGCCATAGGGCGTGGAAGCGAACTGCATGTTCGGGTCGATATTGTGGATCGCCCCTTCGCCCTTCATCCGGCACAGGAAATAGGGAATCTCCCAGCCCCGGCCGACGCCGCAATTCAGAATCACGTCGCCGGGCTTGGGCTCCACGATCTCCATATATTGCTGCGGGCCGAACACCTGCTGGGTGAAGGCGGTGAAGACCTGTTCGGCGGTGCCGAACAGGATGCGGGCGTAATGGGCGCGGCTTTCGTCGTCGGCCATCGCCGCCATCACGCGGGCTATCGCCTCGCCCTTCTCGATCTGCAGCGGCAGGAAATCGCGGGTGTAGAAACGCGACAGCGGCACGATCCGACCGTTCGACGGACGGGCGCCGGTCCACATCTCCAGAAATTCCGCGACGCCTGCGATGGATGTCGCGTCCACGCCGCCGTCATGGAAGATTTCGGCCAGCGAATCGCCGCAGCCCTTGGCGAAATCCCAATAGCCGGACGGGTCGACGTCGAAATACAGCACCGCCAGCGCCCGGGCGCCGCGCACCCCGGCGCGGTTCAGCGCCACGCAATTGCGCTGCCAAACCGGCGCCTCGCAGATCACCAGCACGTCCGGATCGGACGGGACCTCGGCGGCGGAATTGATCACGCCGCGGCAATTGTCCTCCCCGCGCACCGCCAGGATCAGCGTCCGGGTAAAGGACTCGGACTTCCCGTCCTCGAAGATCACATAAGGCTGATCGCCGGTCATTTCGCGCGGCGCCCAGATGAAGGTGCAGTCGAAAAACGCCTCCCGCTCGGACAGGCCGCCATCGGGTTCGGCGTCGGGCAGGGTTCGGGCGGCGGCGGTGGAAGGAGGCGTCATGATCTCGGCTGTCTGACAGAAAGTCTTTTTCGGAGCGAAGCTTAAGCAAATAATCCGGGCGAAATCCACGCGCCGGCGGCTGTATCAGCAGAGCCGGGGCGCCGCGGCCACAGCCGGGCGGCGGGCCGGCGGCTCAGCGCCAGGACTTGCCCGTCAGCTTGCGCACCCGCGCGGCCAGGCCGCGCACCAGCCCCTCCGCGCCCACGGCGCCGGCGGCCTGCAGCACCGTGTCGCGCCATCCCTCGCGGGCCGGCGCGGCGACCGTGCCCGACGCGATCAGCGTCGGGACCAGATTCAGGCGCGAATCCCAGTCGAAACTGGCCGCCAGCGACCAGTCGCCATCCGCGCTGACATAAACGTCCAGCGTCGCCCCGTCCGGGGACAGCACGCCCAGACCCGCCGCGCTGGGCGAATCGGCGCGATAGGGCCGCTTGACCGCGACCGCGCCCAGCGGCGTCCCGGCCGGCAGGTCGACCGGCGTTTCCCCGCCGTCGGCGGCGGCCCAGACGCCCTGCCCGCCCTCGCCCACGATCAGCGCCGCCGCGCCGTTTTCGTCCTGGCGGACCAGAATCGGGGCCTTGCGCAGCTTCGTGCTGGAATCCTGCGACATCGCCTCGCCATCCAGCGTGTAGACGTCCAGCAGGCCCGGCTCCGGCGACCAGGTATAGAAGCGCACCTTGCCGTCGGCGGAATCGACCGGCCCGCACTGGCCGCCGTCCGGCATCCAGACCGCGTGGGCCCAGGATACGTCCGACGAGCGGCCGGCGACGCCGACCGTGGCGCGCATGGCGCCGTCTTCGGCGCGGTGGCTGGTCAGGATGACATTGCCGGCCGGCGTCTCGATCGCGCCCGCCACGGTTTCGGCGTCGATATAGGGCCCGGGGGCGATGTCCGCGCCCTGCCAGTCCACGCCGCAATGCCGCGTCAGCGCGCGGATCGGCTTCACATAGAAATCGCGCGGCGCGTCCGGCGCGTCATGGGCGTAGAACAGCGCCAGATCCTGCGTTCCGGCCCGCCGCGGCGCCGGGGCGATCCCGGTCAGCCCCTCAGTCCCGGACCGGTCCTCCGCCTCCGCCGGCACCGCATAGAGCAGCGTCTCGAAGCGCGAATAGCCGTACTGGCGCAGATACAGGCGATAGTCCGGGAAATTGTCGAGGATGAAGGCCGGATAGTCCCAGAAATGCTCCGGCTCGTGATAGATCGCGACCGCCAGTTTCGGCCGGTGCTTGCGGATCGCCTCGACCGCCCCGGCCAGGATCGATTTCTCGCCGCCCTCGACGTCCATTTTCAGATAGTCGATGCGCGGGATCACGCCCTCTTCGACCAGCGAATCCAGCTTGCGGATATCGAAGGTCTGCGACCCCTCGCCGGAGCTTTCGCCGGCCGACACGATCATCCCGGAATCGACCAGGCTCAGCGAAATCTGGCCGTCCTTGTCCCCGACGATGATCGGGTGGTCCTTCACGATGTTCGGGAAGCGGTGGATGAAGTCCGCGAAATGGCTGCTCCAATAGACCATGTTGGGGTCGATATTGTGGATCTCCCCCGCGCCCTGCAGCCGCGCCAGGAAATAGGGCAGCTCCCAGCCCCGTCCCACGCCGCAATTGACGATCACGTCGCCCGGCTGCGGCTCCACGATCTCCATATATTGCTGGGCCCCGAAGACCGAGCCGGAGAAATGGGAGACCACCTGCTCGGCCGTGCCGAACAGGATGCGCGCATAGGCCGCGCGGCTCTCGTCATCGGCGAAGGCCGCCAGGATGCGCACGATCTTGTCGGCGTTCTCCTGGTGCAGCGGATAGAAATCGCGGGTGTAGAACCGGGCGTAGGGCAGCAGGCGCTGGTTCACCAGGCGCGAGCCGCTCCAGTGCTCCAGGAAGGGCGCGATCGCCTCCGCCGACTGCGCCGTCGCGCCGCCCTCATGGAAGATTTCGCCCAGCCGGTCGCCGCAGGCCTCCGCGAAATCCCAGAAGCCGGACGGGTCGACGTCGAAATACAGCAGCACCCGGGCGCGCGGGCCGCGCACCCCGGCGGCGGTCATCGCCTCGTGCTGGCGCACCCAGGTCGGGCCGTCGCAGATCGCCACCGCGCCGGCCGGAACATCGGCCGGGTCGGTGACCACCGCCTGAAACCCCGCCGCGCCGCGGCAGGTGCGGATCAGATCAGGCGTGAAGGGCGCGGACTTGTCATCGACCAGAACGGCGTAGGGCTCGTCGCCGGCCAGCTCCCTCGGCGTCCAGACGAAGGCGCAGTCGAAAAACGCCTCGTCCGGCCGCGACACGTCCATACGCCCCATCAGACATTCCCCCTGGCGCGCCCGGCCCCCGGCCCAGCAAGGCCGTTCCGGGCGCAATTGACCCCTCGCCGGTTTCTGTTACCGACTGGCCGTTGAAGCTCCAACCCCCGCACCGAACGCGCTCCAGCACAAATGTCTGCCATGAACTCCCGACGGTCCGACGCGGTGGCGCGCAAAAAGGTGAAAATCCTGATCGCCGTATGGGGCGGCGAATACATTAAACGGTTCGAGCGGTTCGGCCTAAGCTCTTTTCTGGCCAAGGGCAACCTGCCCGCTCTGGCGCGCCGCTGCGACGTCGAACTGGTGGTCCTGACCTGCGCCGGGGACGATGCGCATTTCGAGGCGCTGCCTCTGATGGCGGAGATTCGGCGGCATGCGTCGGTCCGCTACATCATGATCGACGACCTGATCTCGCCGGGCCACTACTCCACCACGCTGACCCTCGCCTTCACCCGCGGCGTCGCCTTTTTCGGCGCGGCGATGACCAGCACGTGGTTCGTGTTCTGGAACGCCGATTTCGTGCTGTCGAACGGCGCATTCGACCATCTGGCGGACCTGATCGCGGCCGACCACAAGGTGATCATCACCGGCACGCTGCGCGCGGTGTCGGAACAGGCGGAGGAAATCCTGGATTCCTGGCGCGCGGGGCCGGAGGCGCCGCTGGCCGCCCCGCCGCGCGCGCTGGTCGACCTGTCCTTCCGCTACACCCACCCGCACCACGTCGCGAAGACGGTGAATCAGGACGCCTGCTGGACCTCCATGCCCAGCCAGATGCTGTGGAAGGTCGACGCCCACACCCAGCTGGGGCGGTTCTTCAAGGCCTTCATGTTCTGCCTGCAGCCGACGCGCGTGGTGACCGAGATCAACGGGCCCTGCGACTACACGTTCGTGCCGGAATACTGCCCGGGGGAGCCGCAATATCTGATCCAGGACAGCGACGACGCCTTCATCCTGGAGCTGCAGCCCCGCGCCGCGGAGGCGGAGTTCATCTCCATCGGGGAGCGGGAGGAGGACGAGCGCCAGGCCTGCATGAACGAATGGCTGACCGCCGAGCATCTGGACACCGGGCGGCGCGTCATCACGCTGCGCTCCGGTGCCTCCCCGCCGGCGAAAGTCGCGGCGGCGGAGACAGGCTTCCAGACCTATTTCGACACATTCATGGAAGGCGTGAACCCGCCCAGCCATCATGCCGGCCAGTATTACTGGATCTATGGCTGCGCGGCCTGGCGCATCCACCGCAATAATCACAAGCCGGACCAGCCAAAGCCGGTCGAGTTCGACAACCGGATCACGCTGGACGATCTGAACCACCCGACAAACGACCGCCGCCGCGCGATGGCCGCCAAGCGCATGGCGCGCGCCGGAAAGCGCAAGCTGGCCGGGCTGCGCCGCCTGCTGTTCGGCGCGCCGTTCCGCCCCGCGCGCCTGCACGCCGACGCGCCCGCAACCCCGCTGCTGGAGGCCGAGGCCGAGCGGCTGAAGGCGGAGCTGAACGGCAAGCCCGCGCTGATCCTGGCCGCGCCCGGCGAATGGCCGGACCTGGCCTTCCCGCCGACCGACCCCGCTTGGCGCTCCATCGAGCCCGAGGTGGCGCTGGCCTGGCGGCTCACGGGCCCGCCGCACGCGGCCGGGGCGCTGGTCTATGTCCGCCCCCGGCGCGAGCTGGGACTGCGCGGCGAGGCCCTGTACCCGACCATCGATCACTCGCTGCTGATCGACCATGTCTCCGGCGCGCTGGCGCCCGGCGCCCCGGTCACCGTGCTGCTGCACGCCGCCGGCTATACGGGCGACGAGGAATGGGTGGACCGCCAGCTGCGCGGCCTCTTGTCCCTGCACGGCCGGCTGGACGGCTTCTCCATCCGGATCGAGGAAGGCGCGATGCGCGACCTGCGCTACGCCGCCGCCACGGACCGGTTCGCCGGACGGGCGCGCGGCGGCGGGCTGATCGGGCGGCTGATCGCGCTGGTCCGCCTCGCTCTCACCTTCCTCGGCCGCCTGATCGGGCTGGGCTCGCGCGCGCCCTCGGGCAAGCCGCTGCTGGCCGTGGTCACCGGACGCATTCCGGCTGCGGAGGACGGGCTGAGCGCATGACGCGCTCCCGGCCGCTGGAATCGCGTCTGGAGGAGTATTTCCGCCTGGCGCAGGAGCGGCCGCACTGGTTCGCCGACCGGCCCGACGGGCTGCGCCTCGTCCTCGATCCGAAGCGCATCGCGGAGATCGAGGCCGAAATGGGCGACCGCTACGCCGCGCGCGGACAGGACCGCGCCTGGGCGGAGGTCGGCCTGCATTACCGCGACCCCTATCTTCTGGTCCTGCGCGACGCGGTGATCTTCCCGGACGGCAGCGCCGGCATCCATCACCGCACCCTGCGCTATGAGGGCGAGCCCGCCGGCGTCGTGATCCTGCCGGTGACCGAAGGGCGCATCCTGCTGCTGCACCATTACCGCCATCCGACGGCGCAATGGCACTGGGAAATCCCGCGCGGCGCCATCGAGCCGGGCGCCAGCGAGGAGGACACCGCCCGCACCGAGATCGCCGAGGAGATCGGCGGGCGCATCGGCGCGCTCACCTTCCTCGGCCCCATGTTCGGGGCCACCGGCTTCATGGGGCTGGGCGTGCGGCTCTATCTGGCCGAACTGCTGTCGCACGGCGACCCGGCCCTAGACGAGGGGATCACCGGCGTGCGCCTCGTTTCCCCCGCCGAAATGGAAGACATGATCCGCGCCGGCGAGATCACCGACAGCTTCACCCTCGGCGCCTTCCTCCAAGCCCGCCTGCGCGGGCTGGTCTAGAGAAAGCTGTCGGGGCCTATTCCTCGACCGGATCCTGGACCATTTCGACGCCGCCGATCGTGAGGGCCTGGCCCTCCCGGCCTTCGAACAAGTGAATGTCGTCATAGGTCAGGCCGAGCGTCATCACGATCGGCCCCACCTGCGGCGACAGGGCGCCGCTGACCACGATCCAGTCGCCTTCGCGCCGGATCTCCGGGTCCATCAGCGTCGCCGGCCCCGTCGGCCCGTCGACCACGTCCATGGCGTCCAGATCGAAAAACGCCGCGCCGTATTCGGAGAATTCGTTCGCCGAAATCGGGGCGGTGCCCATTTCCAGCATCACGCCCAGATCGCCCTCGGCGCGCAGCCAGACGTTCAGCCGGTGCACATAGGGCGCCGCGATCATGCCGATGCGGTGCATGCCGCTGGTCTGCGTCGGCGCGACGACGATGGGCCGCCAGTTTGCCAGGGCGGCTTCGCCCTCACCTTCGGTGACAACGATCTCGTCGGCATAGCTCCAGACCGCGGAGACCGGCCGGCCCAGCGTCATCAGCTCCTGGAGCGCGTCGACTTCCGGATCGTCCTCCTGGCACGCGCTCGCGCCGAGGCACAGCATCGCGGCGAACGCCGCCGCCGCCGTTCTGCCCGCCCATTCCGCAACGCTGGTCATGGCTTCCCTGTCCCCTGTCCGCGGCGCGCCATGTAACACGCAACCAATCCACCGGACCAGCAAACACTTGGTGGGCGCGTGACGCCTTGACTTGCCCGGAACGCTCAATGGAAATGCGCCCGCTCCGGACCGCGCCGGATCGCCATGTGCAGCCTCGTTTGATGTCCGACACGCCGCCGCCCCCTGCCGCCGCTCCGGAATTGGAGGCGGATCTGGCGTGGCTGGTCCGCTTCCTTCAGGACCCGACCGACAACGACGCGGCGCTGAACGTCGTCCGCTATTTCACCGCCCGCGGCCTGGAGTTTTCGGACGATCTGCAGGAGCGCCTGCTGCGCGCCCATCTGCGCGCCGAGCCTGACCGCGCCGACCTGAAGCTGAGCCTTGAGGCGCTGCTGGCGCGCCAGGGCCGCTCGCTCGCCGACGAGCCCGTCGCCGGCGCCGGATGGGACGAGGCGCTGGAGCATCTACTGAAGGCCTCCGCGACGCCGGAGCGCGCCGCGGCGGTCACCGATGCGGTGATCGAACGCCTGGTCGCGCCCTTCCACACATCGCTGACCTGGGGCGACCGCCTGCTGACGCTGGACAAATCGGCCGGCTTCCGCAGCGACCCGGCCTTCAAGTCCGCGTTCGACCGGATGACGACCGACACCGGCCAGACCCAGTACAGCGACCCGGACGGCATCGCCTGGCGGCTGAACACGCTGGTCTGGGCGGCGCGCAACGGGCTGGCGCTCGAAGGCGATTTCGTCGAGTGCGGCGTCTATCAGGGTCAGATGTCCTGGCTGGTGACCCAGACGGTCGACGTCGCCGGCTCCGGCAAGGATTTCTATCTTTACGACACGTTCGACGGCTTCGCCCCGGCCTGGTCGTCGGCGGAGACCGACACGCCGGACGATCCGCGCGCCTTCGAACTGCACGATGCGGCCTATCGCAATCCGGAGCTGTATCCCTCGGTCTGCCGCCTGTTCGAGGACGCGCCCTACGCCAAGGTGATCAAGGGCGTCGTGCCCGACGTGCTGCACGAGATTTCGCCCCGGCGGATCGCCTATCTGCATCTGGACATGAATTCGCCGGGTCCGGAGATCGCGGCGCTGGAGATGCTGTTCGACCGCGTCGCGTCGGGCGCCGCCATCGTGCTGGACGATTATGGCTGGACGGTCTTCGCCGCGCAGAAGCGGGCGCACGACGCCTGGTTCGCGGAGCGCGGTTATACGGTGCTGGAGCTGCCAACCGGCCAGGGCCTGGTCGTGAAGCGCTGACGCGCTCTATTCGTCCAGCCGCTCGACCTCGATCCCCCCAAGCGTCAGCGTCAGGCGCCGCTCGCCGGGAAAGGCGTTCGCGTCATAGGACACGATGCCGACCGTGACGAAGACCTGTTCGCCGTCCAGCTCCAGCTCGCCGGAAATCACGCGCCACGCCCCGTCGGTTTCGATGGCCGGATCGGCCAGCAGGTCGCTCTCGGGAATCCGGTACGGATTGTCCGTCCGGACCTCGCCCAGATCGAAATAGGCGACGCCGTATTCGTTGACCGTGTTGGTCGCCTCATAGCCGCCGCCGATCTCCAGCAGCGCGTCGGCGTCCGCGTCGCTCTCCGCGCGCACCCAGGCCCGGGCGCGGTAGCGGCCCGGCCCCTCGGCCGCATCCACGACCCATCCCACCCGGTGGGTCGTCCGCTCGCTGGTCGGGCGCAGCGCCACCGGGCTCCAGCCCTCCAGCACCGGCGCCTCGTCCGTCGCCTCGACCACGACTTCGTCGGCGAATCCCCAATGGCCGCTCTCCGGCGACGCCTCGTCCAGCGTGGCGAACGCATCGGGGCGTCCGCATCCGGCCAGCAGCGACAGTGCGGCCAGCGCGGGCGTCAGCGTCAGGACATGGCGAACAAATGCGGTCAGCGGCATGAACTTCGATCTCCCTCCCGGAACGGTCCGGCAGCCTAACACGCCGCGCGCGCCCAGCGCCGCAGCGAATTGGCTCGCCGGGTCCTAGCGTCTATACCCCGCCGCTGGCGATGGGCCGCGGCGCCCGCGGCGGCCCGAACAGCGTTCAGGACAGATGCGCATACTCATCACAGGCGGGGCGGGGTTTATCGGGTCGGCGGTGGTCGATCAGGCGGTCGCGGCCGGCCATGAGGTGCTGTGCCTGGACAAGCTGACCTATGCCGGCAGCCGGGAAAACCTGCTGGGCGTCGCGAACGCGCCGAATTTCACCTTCGTAGAGGCCGATATCTGCGACGCACAGGCCGTGCGCGCGGCGTTCGCGGACAACCGGCCGGACGCGGTGCTGCATCTGGCGGCCGAGAGCCATGTCGACCGCTCCATCGCCGGGCCGGCGGAGTTCATCGAGACCAATATCGTCGGGACCTACACGATGCTGGAGACGGCGCTGGACCACTGGCGCGGCCTGGACGATTCGGCGCAGGGGGCGTTCCGCTTCGTCCATGTCTCCACCGACGAGGTCTATGGCGCGCTGGGGCCGACCGGTGAGTTTCATGAAGACTCGCCCTACCGCCCGAACTCCCCCTATTCGGCCAGCAAGGCCTCGTCGGACATGCTGGCCCGCGCCTGGCGCCAGACCTTCGGCCTGCCCGCGCTGATCTCCAACTGCACGAACAATTACGGCCCGCGCCAATACCCCGAAAAGCTGATCCCGGTGATCGTGAACAAGGCGGCGAATGGCCAGCCGATCCCGATCTATGGCGACGGGTCGAACGTGCGCGAATGGCTGTATGTGGACGACCACGCCCGCGCCCTGATGATGCTGGCGCAGGCCGGCGAGCCCGGCCGAATCTATCTGATCGGCGGCGGCGAGGAGATTTCCAACATGGAGATGGCGCGCCGCATCTGCGCCATCATGGACGAATTGCGCCCCGACGGCGCGCCGCACGCGGACCTGATCGCCAGCGTGACCGACCGGCCCGGCCACGATTTCCGTTATGCGCTGGACGGCGCGGCGACCCAGCGGGACCTGGGCTGGACGCCGCAAACGGCGCTGGACGAGGGGCTGGAGCGCACGGTGCGCTGGTATCTGGAGCGGTGATAGGATCGCGGCGCGGCCCGTTCCGGGGCGCAAGGCGGGGAGCGGGAATTTGACGCGCAAGGGCATCATTCTGGCGGGCGGCGCGGGCACGCGGCTGCACCCCCTCACCCTGGCGACGTCAAAACAGCTCCTGCCCGTCTACGACAAGCCGATGGTCTATTATCCGATCTCGGTCCTGATGCGGGCCGGCATCCGCGATATCCTGATCATCACCACGCCGGAGGACCAGGCCGCCTTCAAGCGCCTGCTCGGCGACGGCGCGCGCATCGGCGTGAATTTCTCTTACATCGTGCAGGACCGGCCGGAGGGGCTGGCCCAGGCCTATCTGCTGGGCGAGGACTTCCTGGACGGCGCGCCCAGCGCCATGGCGCTGGGGGACAATCTGTTCTTCGGCGACGGGCTGGGCGCGAAACTGGCCAGCGCGGGTCAGCGCACCGATGGGGCGACCGTGTTCGGCGCCTGGGTGAAGGAGCCGCACCGCTATGGCGTGGTGGATTTCGACGCCGACCAGCGCGCGGTCCGCATCGTCGAAAAGCCGTCCGAGCCGCCGTCCAACTATGCCGTCACCGGCCTGTATTTCTATGACGGCGACGCGCCGGAACTGGCGCGGCAGGTCCGCCCCTCCGCCCGCGGGGAGCTGGAGATCACCGATCTCAACAATCTGTATCTGGAGCGCGGCGCGCTGAATGTGGAGCTGCTGGGCCAGAGCTTCGTCTGGCTGGACGCCGGCACGCACGAGTCGTTGCTGGAGGCCAGCGAATTCGTCCGCGTGCTGGAGGAACGGCACAACCGCGTCATCGGCTGTATCGAGGAAATCGCCTACGATCAGGGCTGGATCGACGCGGAGGCCCTGCGCCAGATCGCCGGCGAATACGCCAAGAGCCCCTATGGCCAGTATCTGGCCGCCGCGGCCGACCGCCCGCCCCGGGGAACGCCGCCCGCCGGCGGCGCGGCCGCCGCCCCGTCCGGCCCCCGACTGGTCGCCGGCCGTTAGCGCCCGGTTGTGCCCCGGTTGCGCCCTGTTGCGCCCCGGCGCGGGCTGGTGTGAAACCTTCGGACGGGACGGGCCGCGGAACGGGCGGATGACCACACCAGACCAGACCGGCGCAGAGGCGCTGTGGGACAACCTGCCGCGCGCCATCGAATGGCGGGACGGCGATCTGTTCCTGATGGACCAGACCCGCCTGCCCCAGGACGCCCCGATGCAGCGGCAGGACACGGCGCAGGACGTCTGGGACGCGATCAAACAGCTGAAAGTGCGCGGCGCGCCGGCCATCGGCGTCGCCGCCGCCTATGGGCTCTGCGTCGCGCTGAAACCCTATCGCGACGGCGCGCCGGACGATTTCCGCGAAAAGATCGCGCGCCAAGCTGAATTCCTCGATTCCTCCCGCCCCACCGCCGTCAATCTCGGCTGGGCCCTTCGCCGGATGCAGGCGCGCGCCGCACGCGAGACCGCCGCTGACGCCGCCGCTTTGTATGACGCGCTGGTCGACGAGGCCGAGGCGATCCATGCCGAGGATCAGGCCCTGTGCCGCGGCATGGCGGAGGCGGGCGCCGATCTGATCCGCCCCGGCATGGGCGTGCTGACCCATTGCAACGCCGGGGCGCTCGCCACCTCCGGCGCCGGCACCGCGACCGCCCCAATGTATCTGGCCCATGCGCGCGGCGTAGCGTTCCGCGTCTATGCCGACGAGACCCGGCCCCTGCTCCAGGGCGCGCGCATCACCTCCTGGGAGCTGCAGCGCGCCGGCATCGACGTCACCCTGATCACCGACAATATGGCCGCCCACATGATGGCGAGCGGCGAGATCGATCTGGTCATCACCGGGACGGACCGGGTGGCGGCGAACGGCGACGTCGCCAACAAGATCGGCACGCTGGGCGTGGCCATTCTGGCGCGGCATTTCGGCGTGCCATTTTACGTCGCCTGCCCGTCCTCTACGATCGACATGGACTGCCCCACCGGCGCCGAAATCCCGATCGAGGAGCGCGCGGGGGAAGAGGTCACCAGCTTCGGCGCGCGCCGCACCGCGCCGGAGGGGATCAAGACCCGCAACCCCGCCTTCGACGTCACGCCGAACGACATGGTCGCCGGCCTGATCACCGAGCGCGGAATCGTCCGCGCCCCCTATGCGCACAATCTGGCCGCGCTGTTCGCGCGGGAGGCCGCCGAATGAAATCGGCATGGTCGGACAGCGACGCAAAGGACTATGTCGCCCGCTATGCGCAGCAGGGCGTGAATGAAGACCTGGCGCTGCGCGTCTACACGTCCCGGCTTTTGGGCCGCGACCCGGCGCTGGTCCTGCATGGCGGCGGCAACACCTCGGTAAAGACCACCGTGACCGACGCGCTCGGCGATGCGCACGAGGTTCTGTGCGTGAAGGGCTCGGGCTGGGACATGGGCGATATCGAACCGGCCGGCCTGCCCGCGGTGCGCCTGGCGCCGCTGCGCCGCCTGCGCGATCTGGACGCGCTCAGCGACGAGGAGATGGTGAACCAGCAGCGCATCGCGCTTCTGGACTCCACCGCGCCCAACCCGTCCGTCGAGACGCTGCTGCACGCCTTCCTGCCGCACAAATTCGTCGACCACACCCACGCCAACGCCGTGCTGTCGCTGGTGGATCAGGAAAACAGCCGCGACCTGCATGAGGAGGTCTATGGCGGCGAGATGGCGTTCATCGACTGGGTCATGCCCGGCTTCGACCTCGCCAGGGTCATGGCCGACGCCTATGACCGCGCGCCGCAGGTCAAGGGCGCGATCCTGGACAAGCACGGGATCTTCACCTTCGGCGACACGGCGCGGGAAGCCTATGAGCGGATGATCGACATGGTCAGCCGCGCCGAGGCGCGCATCGCCAGAACCAACGGCCGCGCACGGCCCGCGCTGCGCAACACGCCCGAACCCGCGCTCGCTGCCGCCGCCCCCGTCCTGCGCGGCGCGGTCGCCGAAAGTCTGGGCGGCGGCGCGTGGCGGCGCATGGTGATGGAGTTCCGCGGCGGGGATTCCGTGCGGGCCTATGTCGACCGGCCGGATCTGGCGGAGATCGCCGGGCGCGGCGTCGTCACGCCCGACCACATCATCCGCACCAAGAACACGCCGCTGGTCCTGCCCCCCGCAGACAGCGATGCGGGCTGGAGCGCCGACACGGTGCGGCGGGCGGTCGCCGACTATGCGGACCGCTATCGCGAATATTTCGCGCGCCAGACCGGCCGCCGCATCACGCCGAAGGCGATGCTGGACGCCATGCCGCGCATCGTGCTGGCGCCCGGCCTCGGCCTGTTCGCCCTCGGCAAGTCGAAGAAAGACGCGCGTGTCGCCGCCGACGTGGCGGAGGCGACCATGGCGGTGATTTCGGACGCCGAGGCGTTCGGCCGATATGCGGCCCTGCCCGAGGACGAGCTGTTCTGCATGGAATACTGGTCGCTGGAGCAGGCCAAGCTCGGCAAGGCCGTCGAGAAGCCGCTTCAGCGCCAGATCGCGGCGATCACCGGCGGCGCCGGCACCATCGGCGCGGCCACCGCGAAACTCCTGGCGGCCAACGGCGCGGAGGTCGCGGTGCTGGACCGCGACGGCGACGCCGCCCGGCGCACGGCGGCGGAAATCGGCGGGGCGGCCATCGGCCTGGAATGCGACGTCACCGATGCGGCCTCCGTCCAGGCCGCCTTCCATGCGGTCGTCGCGGAATTCGGCGGGCTGGACATCCTGGTCTCCAACGCCGGCGCGGCCTGGCAGGGAAAGATCGGGGAGGTGGACGCCGAGACGCTGCGCCAGAGTTTCGAGCTGAATTTCTTCGGCCATCAGGCCGCAGCGCAGGCCGCAATCGCGATCATGCTGGCGCAGGGGACCGGCGGCGCGCTGCTGTTCAACGCATCGAAACAGGCGATCAATCCGGGGCCGGAATTCGGCCCCTATGGCCTGCCCAAGGCCGCCACCCTGTTCCTGTCGCGACAATATGCGGTGGACTATGGGCCGCAGGGCATCCGCTCCAACGCCGTGAACGCGGACCGCATCCGCTCCGGCATCCTGACGGACGGCATGATCGCCAGCCGGTCCAAGGCGCGCGGGCTCAGCGAGGCCGATTATATGGGCGGCAATCTGCTGGGCCTCGAAGTCACGGCGGACGACGTGGCGGAGGCCTTCCTGCATCAGGCGCTGGCGCTGAAAACCACGGGCGGCGTAACCACGGTGGACGGCGGCAATATCGCCGCCGCGCTGCGCTAGAAGGAGAGACGGTGAAGATCGAGGTCACCCAGCTCGCCGTGCCGGGCGCCATGGTCATCCGGCCGGGCCGCCACGGCGATGCGCGCGGCTATTTTTCCGAGCTGTTCAATCAGGCGCGCTATGCCGAACACGGGATCGACTTCAATCCGGTGCAGGAAAATCTGGCCTTCAGCGCGGAGCCGAACATCGTGCGCGGCCTGCACGCCCAGCCCCCTCCCGTCGCCCAGGCCAAGCTGGTGCGCGCTGCGCGCGGGCGGATTTTCGATGTCGTGGTCGACGCCCGCGAAGGCTCTCCTGCGTTTGGACAATGGGCGGGCGCGGAACTGTCGGCCGAAACCGGCGACCAGCTCTTCGTCCCCGCCGGCTGCCTGCACGGCTACGCCACGCGCACGGCCGATTGCGAGGTCGTCTATCTGGTCGACGCGCCCTATGAGCCGAAGGGGGAGATCAACGTGCTGTGGAACGACCCCGAGATCGGCATCGATTGGGGCCTCGGCGCAGACGAGGCCATCCTGTCGGCCAAGGACGCCGCCGGGACGCCCTGGGCCGATTTCGAAACGCCCTTCGTCTAGGCCGCCCATGACGCCGTCCATGACCCCGCGATGACCCCGCCGCTGCGCATCCTCCAGTTCGGCCGCACCGGTCAGCTCGCCCGCGCCATGCTGGCGCGCGCACCCTATGCCGACGTCCGCCTGACGGCGCTGGGACGGGGGCAGGCCGATCTGTCCGTCCCCGGCGAGGCCGCGCGCGCGGTGGAGCGGGCGCGGGCCGATCTGGTCCTGATCGCGGCGGCCCACACCGCCGTGGACCGCGCGGAAACCGAGCCGCGCCTGGCGCGCCGGGTCAACGCCGCGGCCCCGGGGGAGATCGCGGCGGCCTGCGCCGCGCGCGGCCTGCCACTGGTCCATATCTCCACCGACTATGTGTATTCCGGCGCCGGCGACCAGCCATTTAAGGAAACGGACCCCATCGCCCCGCTCGGCGTCTATGGAATGACGAAGGCGGAGGGCGAGGCGGCGGCGCTGGCCGCCAATCCGAAGACCGCGATCCTGCGCACCTCCTGGGTGTTCTCGCCCTGGGGCGGCAATTTCGTGAAGACCATGCTGCGCCTGGCCAGGGACCGGGACACGGTGCGCGTCGTCGCCGACCAGACCGGCCGCCCGACCAGCGCCGCCGATCTGGCGGGCGCGATCCTCGCCATGGCGCCCCGGCTCGTCTTCGGCGAAGGCCCCTATGGCGTCTTTCATTTCGCCAATGCGGGCGCGGTCAGCTGGGCCGGGTTCGCGGAGGGGATTTTCACGGCGGCCCGCGCGCGCGGCCTGCCCGCCGCGACCGTCACGCCGATTGCGACAAAGGATTTCCCGACGCCCGCGAAACGCCCGGCCTGGTCGGTTCTGGACACGTCAAAAATCGAGTCGGCTTACGGGATCGCGCCGCGCCCCTGGACCGCTGCGCTGGACGAGGCGATCGGCGCGCTCAGCTGAGCGGCTTGGTTTTCGCCGGCCGCGTGAAGGGCGCCAGCGGATTCCAGTTCAGCATCAAATCCGCCCCCGGCGCCGCGCTCCGCTGGACCGCCCTGCGGTCCTTCAGCACGGCTTTCATCCCGCCCAGCGCGTCTTTCAGCCCGCGCCAGGCCGGCCCGCCGCTGCCGCGCAGCGCATTCATCACCAGCAGCGCCGCGATCATCGCGACGTGCAGGGGCAGCGCATAGGGCATCGCCCGCCCCGGCATGTTCTTGGCGAAGGCCCAGACCGTGTTGCGGAAGCCGTGATAGATCGCGAAATCCGAATGCCGCCCGCCGGAGCTGACCGAACCGACATGGCGCACCCGCGCGCCGGGAACCAGGATCGTGCGCCGCCCGGACAGGCGCAGGCGGAAGGCCAGATCCACGTCCTCGTAATAACAGAAGAAGCGCTCATAGAAGCCGCCCAGCGCGATGAAGGCCTTGCGGTCGTAAAGCGCCGCCGCCGCGCAGGCGCCGAAGACCTCGCAATCCTCCTTCGGCGCGGTCGTCACCGGCTGGCCGAACCCGCCGCGCCAGGCCAGGCCGCTGACGTGGCAGACGTCCCCCGCCCCGTCGAGCAGGTCCGGCGCCTCGTCCTTCAGCTGCAGCGACCCGGCGGCGTCCGCCCCGTGGCGCTCGGCGGCGGCGACCAGACGCTTCAGCCATTCCGGCTCCGGGATCGCGTCGGGGTTCAGGAGGCACAGCCAGCGCGCGTCGCTGGTCTCCGCGGCGCGGTTATTGCCGCCGGCGAAGCCCAGATTGTCCTGCCGGATCACCCGGGCGAAAGGCGGGATGGCCATCGTCTCCACTTCCTTCGCGGGGGAGGCGTTGTCGACCAGCACCCATTCGAAATCGCGGAAGGTCTGCGCGGCCAGCGCCTCGGCCACGCGGCCGATCGTCTCGCCCGAATTGTACAGGACGGTGATGATGCTGACGGCGGGCGCAGACTGGCTCATCGCGTCACCAGATGCGGGAGGCCAGGCGCGGCGTGCCGCCCGGCTGCGGCCGGCGCGCCGGGAACAGGCGGGCGCGCAGTTTGCCGCCCAGCGCCAGCACCGGCCGCTCGAACCCGCGGAACGCCGCCCAGGACAGCGCGACCGCCGCCGCCGTCGCGATCAGCGCGAAGGCCAGATTGTCCAGCGGCCCGGCCCAGCGGTCGGCCCAGAGCGCGGCCAGCGCGGCGATCAGCGGCAGATGCAGCAGATAGAGCGAGTACGACCAGTCGCCCAGCGCCACCGCCCCGTCCGGCGCGCGCGACCGCCCGTCGACCTCCACGCACGCCGCGCCATAGACGATCAGCGCGCAGGGAATCCCGAACGCCGCGAAGCGGCGCCAGCCGCTGGCGAAGCTCATCGGGTCCGGCGGGCCGATCCACAGACTGCCCGCGACGATGCCCGCGACCCCGACCGCGATGGCGGCCCAGCCGAACCGCCGCCGCCCCGAAACGACCAGCAGGCCTGCGGCGGCGCCCGCCACGAATTCGAAAGTCAGCGGGCTAAAGGCGATGCGCGCGGGCGGACTGGCCGCGCCCAGCCCCGCGCTCCAGGCCGCCAGGATTACCGCGCACCACAGCGCCAGCAGCACCGGCAGCAGGCGCTGGGGCGCCAGCAGCATCAGCGCGAAGACGAGGTAGAAATACAGCTCGTGCGTCAGCGTCCACCCGACCTGCAACAGCGGCGCGGCGGTGGTGACGGGGAACAGGGTCAGGGAGCCGATCAGCGTGCTCTCCTCCAGCCGCGCCTCCAGCGTCCCCGCGGCGGCGAAGCCCGCGATCACCACCGCGGTGAACAGCCAGAACGGCGGATAGATGCGCCAGACCCGGCTGAACAGGAACGCCCCGGCGGACGCCGCATCGCCGAATCGCCCGCGCGTCACCAGCACCATGACAAAGCCGGACACCGCGAAGAACAGGTCCACGCCGGAGAAGCCATAGGTGAACCAGGCCGGCAGCACCGGATCGGCCGCGTAGCGCGCATCGTAGGCGTAGAGGTGAGAGGCCAGAACGCCCAGCGCGGCGACGGCGCGCACCGCCTGGATATTGACGATCTTCTGGTCCATCCGGGCCGGGGATTTCCGCCTCGCCGCGCGCACGTGACTGTGAGCGCTCCGGCGCTTGACGTGCCTGCGCCAGCGCCCCATTGCAAGACGCGATGACGCGCATCGGCCTTTCCCTGCTGGCGGTTTTCGCCCTGTCGGCCTGCGGCTCGCCAGAGCCCGCCGGCTCCGGCGCCGGCGTTCTGGCCGCCTATGCGAAGGGCGAGATGGCCGATTTCGAGGCGACCGATGAGGGCGCCGCCCCGCCCGAGCTGGCGCTGGTCGGCGCGGACGGACAGGACCAGACCCTGGCCGGGCTGATGGGCGAGCGCGCGACGCTGGTCAATCTGTGGGCCACCTGGTGCGCGCCCTGCGTCGTCGAAATGCCCGCGCTGAACGAGCTTCAGGCCGATTATGGCGGCGAGGGGCTGGCGGTGGTCGCCATCAATCTGGACGGCGAGGCGCAGAAGGGCGTCGATTTCTACGCCCAGAACGAGCTGACCGCGCTCGGCTTCCACCACGATCCGGACCTGGTCGCGCCCAGCCTGATGGGCACGCCGTCCCTTCCCCTGACCGTGATCTATGACGCGGCGGGTCAGGAGATCGGCCGCACCTGGGGCGCGCCGGACTGGGTGTCCCCCGACGGGCGCGCGCTGATCGAGGCGGCCCTCGCCTCCGGCGGCTCCTAGCCCCACCCCGAAAACCTGGCCCCGAAAACCGGCCCGTAACATTCCGCAACGCATTGTGCATGTGCGAAGGATGGACGCGCGCCGTCCGCCCGTGTCACACAGCTAACGGGACGAAATACCGGGGAATTTCCGCGTGCAGCCACTGCCTTTCATCGACCTTGCGGCGCAACAGGCCCGCATCCGCGACCGTATCGACGCCGCCATCGCCCGCGTTCTGGACCACGGCCAGTATGTTCTGGGGCCGGAGGTGATGCAGCTGGAGCAGCGCCTCGGCGAATTCGCCGGCATGACCGAGACCGTCTCCTGCGGCAGCGGCACGCACAGCCTGCTTCTACCGCTGCTGGCGTGGGAGATCGGGCAGGACGACGTCGTCTTCTGCCCCAGCTTCACCTTCGCCGCGACGCCCGAAGTGGTGGCGCTGGTACGCAGCAATGTCGTCTTCGTCGACGTCCTGCCGGACACGTTCAACGTGGACCCGGCCAGCCTGGAGCGCGCCATCCAGCAGACGCTGGACGAAGGAAAGCTGACCCCGCGCGTGGTCATCGCCGTCGACCTGTTCGGCCAGACCGCCGACTATCCGGCGATCCGCGAAATCTGCGACCGCCACGGGCTGAAGCTTCTGTCCGACGCGGCGCAATCCTATGGCGCGACGCTGAACGGCAGGATGAGCGGCGAATGGGCCGACGCGGTCTCCACCAGCTTCTTCCCGGCCAAGCCGCTGGGCTGTTACGGCGACGGCGGCGTGATGCACACCGATGACGCGGACATCGCGGTGCGCCTGCGCTCCCTGCGCAATCACGGCACGGGGGCGGAGCGCTATAGTCACGACCATATCGGCACCAATTCCCGGCTGGACACGATGCAGGCCGCGATCCTGCTGGAGAAGCTGGAAATCTTCCCGGAGGAGATCGAGGCGCGGAACCGCATCGCGGCGCGCTATAACGACCTCCTGTCGGACATCGTGGTCACCCCCGCGGTGATCGCGGGCGGCGTGTCCACCTGGGCGCAATACACCGTGCTTCTGGAGCCGGGCGAACGCGCCGCGGTGATGGAGTCGATGAAGGCCGTCGGCGTGCCCACGGCCGCCTATTATCCCGGCCCGCTGCACCATCAGGCGCCCTATTCGGGCGCGGGGGTGGAGGGCGGCGCCCTGCCGGTCACCGACGATCTGGCGCAACGGGTCATCAGCCTGCCCATGCACCCCTATCTGGACGAGGAGTCGCAGGACCGGGTCGCAGCCGCGCTGCGCGCCGCGCTGGCGGACATCCGCGAAACCCCGGTCCGCGTGGCGGCCGGCTAGGGTCGGCTCAGGGCAAGATCAGAGTTCGGCCACGACCAGATCGGCCAGCGCCAGGCTGGCGGTCAGGCCGGGCGATTCCACCCCGTACAGATTGATCAGGCCGCGCACGCCGTGCGCAGCCGGCCCGTCGATGCGGAAATCGGCCGCCGGTTCGCCCTGCGCCGAAATCTTCGGCCGGATGCCGGAATAGGCGGGCGACAGAGGCTTGTCGCCGAGACCGGGCCAGTAGCGCTTGATCGCGTCGTTGAATTTCGCGCTGCGCGCCGGGTCGACGTCATAGTTCAGCGTCTCGATCCACTCGACGTCCGGGCCGAACCGGATCGCCCCGCCGAGATCGAAGGTCAGATGCACGCCCAGCCCGCCCGGCTCCGGCACCGGATAGATCAGGCGGGAAAACGGGCTCGCCCCCGCCACCGCGAAATAACAGCCGCGGGCATAGCGCGTGTCCGGCACGGTTGCGGGGTCCAGCCCGTCGATGGCGCGCGCGACCTCGCTGGCGTGCAGGCCCGCGGCGTTGACCACGATATCGGCCTTCAGAATCGTCGCCGCCTCGCCCCCGACCTCCAGCCGGACGCCGTCGTCCTCCACCGCGCCGCTAAGAAACGGCGCGTTCAGCGCCAGCGACCCGCCGGCATCCTCCACCTCGCCCAGCAGGGCCAGCATGTAGGAATGGCTGTCGAACACGCCCGTCTCGGAGGAGACGAGCGCGGCGGTCACGTTCGGCGCCAGCGCCGGCTCCATCGCCCGCGCCTCGTCGCCGGAGATCAGGTACACGCCCTCGCAATCGTTCTCCGCCGCCTTCGCCGCGATGCCCTCCAGCGCCCCGGTCTCCGCGTCGCTGCAGGCCACGACCAGCTTTCCGCATTTGCGGTGCGGCACGCCGCGCGCCTGCATGTAGTCGTAGAGCTGCCGGCGCCCGGTCACGCAGGCGCGCGCCTTCAGCGACCCGGCCGGATAATACAGGCCCGCATGCACGACTTCGGAGGAACGGGAGCTGACTCCCTCCCCGAAGCGCGGCCCGGCCTCCAGCACGATGGTCTCGCGCCCCGACAGGGCCAGCGCCCGCGCGCAGGCGAGGCCCACCGCGCCGGCGCCGATGACGGCCGCTTCAATCCGAAAATCTTCGCTCATCGTCTCGCGGGCCGGCTCAGCGATACGTGGCCACGGCCAGCTTCACCCGGCCGTGCCTGTCGAAGACCAGCGTCTCGGCCGCGTTCTCGCCGCGATGATTGGCGTAGGCGATGGTGATCGCCTCCGACCCGACATAGACGCGCTGCAGCGTGAATCGGAGCTCGGGCGCGTCCTCCATCGCCTTGGACCAATAGGCCTCCAGCGCCGGCTTGCCCTCGACGCAGGCGATGTCCCGCCCGGTCACGATCTTGATGCGCGGCGACCAGAACACGATGTCGTCGGCATAGTGATCCAGCACCGCGTCCAGGTCGCGGGCGTTCCAGGCCGCGATCCAGTCGGCCACGAACGCATCGGCTGCGCCTTGCTCGATCACGCCATCGTCCCCGTCACGTCTCCGCCCACATGCGCAACAGATTGGAGATCGTCTTGCGCAGCTTCAAGCGCGCCGTGTCGTCGGTCACTTTCGGAACCGCCTGCTCCAGATCGTACAGGATTTCGCGCCGGGCCGGGTCGCGCACCGCGCTCTGCACCCAGCCCACCGCCGCCAGGCGCGCGCCCTTGGTCACCGGCGCCACGCGGTGAAGGGTGGAGGCCGGATACAGAATCGCCGAGCCCACCGGCAGGCGGATTTCCCGCTCCGCCGAGACCTCCTCGATCACCAGCGCCCCGCCCTCGTAATCTTCCGGGGCGCTCAGGAACACGGTGAAGGCGATGTCGGCGCGAATCCGGTCCGCGCCTTTGCCCATCAGCGCGTCGTCGATATGCGCGCCGTACTCCATCGCCTTTTCGGTCCGGCTCAGCATCAGGGGCGTCATGCGGGCCGGACGGGCGGCGGCGCGGAACCGGCCGTCGGCCTCCAGCGCCTCGCGCACCAGTCCCAGCGCGATTCGCGCCGCCGGGTCCTCGGCGGTGGCCTGGGTATTGTCTTTCACCCGGCGCGCCTCGGCGCCCGCGGTGGCCTTGCCGTCGGTGAATTTGGCCTGTGCGGCGGCTTCCCGGACCGAGGCCAGCGCGTCGGGCGGGAGCAGATCGGAGAGGACGAGGAACATGCGACCTTGTTGCAACTCGTTTGCAAGTAGGGAACGAGCCTATATATAGACCGCCGACGGGCAAGACAGGACCGAAAGAGGACCGAACCCCATGGAATTCAAGTGGAAGCTGAGCGCCAGCGTGGCCGCCGCCGCCGTACTGAGCGCATGCGGACAGGCCGATCAGGCTGAAACCGGCGCCGCCGAAACCGAAGTTGCCGACGCCGTCGCGCCGGGCGGCATGGACGGAGGCGGTGTCGACGAGGCCGCCGATCCGATGGCCGGCCACGGCATGACGATGATGGGCGCCGAGGGCGGCGAAGGCGAAGCCGGCGCGGTGGCCCAGCTGGATCCCCAGGCGCGCGCGGTGGCGGACTTCCTGCTGATCCGCGGCCACACCATGGCCGGCGAGGCGCTGTACGCCGCCGGCGAGCGCGACATGGCCAGGCCGCACCTGTCCCACCCGCAGGTGGAGCTGTATTCCGAGGCGATGGACAATCTGCGCCAGTACGGCGCGGAATCGGCCGCCCAGGCCGGCGACGTGATCGTCGAGCTGGGCGAGGCCGACGCCACCGCCGCCGAGATCAGCGCGGCCGTGGACGCCACCTTCGTGGAGCTGGACAAGGCCGTCGAGGCCGTGGACGCCACCCTGGCCCAGCGGGCAGAGGCGCTGTCCGCGGTGTTGGAGGCCGCCCGCGCCGAGTACAACGTGTCGATCAATGACGGCGTGGTGACCGACCCGGCGGAGTTCCAGGACAGCTGGGGCTTCATCCGCGCCGCCCGCTCCGCCTTCGAGGCCTGGCGCGACGATTTCAACAGCGCCGACGAGGAGGCCGCCGGCCGCTTCGCCCAGCAGCTCGATCATCTTCTGGTGCTGCACAACAATCCGGTGCCGGACGGCGCGCCGCCCGATCTGGCCGAATTCCGCACCGGCGTGACCCAGGCCCAGCTGGCCCTGGTCCCGTTCCAGTCCTGATCCCGGCTCGCTTGGCCGCGGCTAGCCAGCTTGTGACTAGCCAGGGCGCGGCTTAGCCCTCACTCTTTCCCCGTCCGACCGGCCGCATCAGACGCCGGCGGACGGGGGAAACGCCATGACAGACGCCGCGCCAAACGCCTCGCGCGCGCCCGCCATTCTCGGTCCCGGCCGCTGGCTGCAGCTGGCGCTGGGCGTCGCGGCGATGATGGCGATCTCCAGCCCGCAATATGTCTGGGCGCTGTTCGTCCAGCCGATGCGGGCAGAGCTCGCGGTCTCGCTGTCCGCGCTCCAGGTCACCATCGCGATCTTCAGCATCTGCCAATGCGGCCTCGGCCCCCTGCACGGCTTCCTGGCCCAGCGCTTCAGCTCCCGCGCGTTCGCGCTTGCCGGCGGCGTTCTGGTTGGCTTGAGCTGGGTCAGCTCCGCCTACGTGCAGTCCCTGCCCCTGCTCTATGTCAGCTATGGCGTCCTGTCGGGCGTCGGCACCGGCATGATCTATGTCGTGGTGCTGGAGCTGATGTCGAAATGGTTTCCGGACCGGCGCGGCTTCGCCATCGGCATGGCGGCGGGCAGTTACGGCTTCGGCGCGATCCTGACCACCTTTCCCATCGCCTCGGCGATCCAGGCCTCCGGCTACCGCCAGGCGCTGCTGGTTTATGGGCTGGTGATCGGGGCGGTGTGCATCGCCGCGGCGCTCGGCTTCCGCCGCCCGCCGGCGGGCGCCGCGCCGCCGGTCCGCGCGGAGCAAGCCGCCGCGGAGGCCGCGCGCTCCTATTCCCCGCGCCAGATGCTGAAGACGCCGATGTTCTGGCTGCTGTTCGTGATGATGTCGATGATCTCCACCGGCGGGCTGATGGTGATCTCCCAGATCGGGGCGTTCGCCGCCGATTTCGGCATCACGCCGGAGGTCACGGTGCTGGGCCTGGCGGCCCTGCCGCTGGCCCTGACCGTGGACCGGGCGGCCAATGGCGTCACCCGCCCCTTTTTCGGCTGGGTCTCCGACCATATCGGGCGGGAAAACACGATGGTCCTCGCCTTCACGCTGGAGGGCGCGGCGATCCTCCTGCTGCTGCAGTTCGGCACGAATCCGCTGCTGTTCGTGCTGCTGACGGGGCTCGTGTTTTTCGGCTGGGGGGAGATTTTCTCCCTGTTTCCGTCGCTTCAGGCCGATCTGTTCGGCCCGCGCTGGGCGGCGAACAATTTCGGCTTCCTGCTGATCGCCACGGCGGTGGGCAGCATTCTGGGCGGGCCGCTGGCGGCCCTGCTCTATGAACGCACCGGGTCCTGGCCGGCGGTGTTCATGATCGTCGCGGCGATGGATTTCCTCACCGCCCTGCTCGCCTGGTTCGTCCTGAAGCCGATGCGGCGGCGGATGGCCGCCCTGCCCGTTTAAGTCCCGCCTAGGCCCAGCCAGCCTAAGTCTGGCTGGCTTACGTCTGGCCCGGCTCTTTCGACTCCCCGCGCTCCCAGTTTTCCGGGCGGCCGGGGAAGGCGTCGGCCAGGCGCTTGTACAGGATGTCGATCCCCTCGCGCCGATCGGGGCTGTCCGCGCCCTCCGGTTTGATGGACCGGCTGATCAGCGTGTAGGCCGGATGCGCGGTGAACAGCCGGCTGAAAATCATCTTGTGCGCGTGAACCCCCGGCGCGTGGGCGTATTCGTTGGCGTAGGGGAAGGGCGGCAGGAAATCGAAGATCGCCAGCACCCCGCCATCGGCCAGCACCCGGTCGGCCTCTTCGACACAGCGGAAATAGTCTTTCGGATCAACCAGATAGAGGCTGAAACCGAAGATCACCAGATCGAACATATTGTCGTCGAACGACAAATGGTCGGCCGTGCCGACGTCCAGCTTCAGCTTCGGAAACCGCTTGCGGCCGTCCTCGATCGCCTTGGACGACGGGTCGATGCCGTATCCCTCCGCCCCCAGGCGCTGGGACAGCACCGCCGGGCGCCAGCCATTGGCGCAGCCGATCTCCAGGATCCGCTTGGGCTCCAGCTGCAGCGCCTCCATCGCGTTGACCACGATGTCGTTTTCGGGATGGCCCAGCCGGGCGACATTGCGGGCGAACCAGGCGTCCCCCTCGCCCTCCAGGAAGGCGCGTTTTTGCGACCGCGGCATGTCCTGGGCCATTTCCTTACTCTCCATTAACCAAAACAGATTCGACTGCGGACCGATCCTGAACGCTGCGCGCCGGTGCGCGAAGGAACGGGGTCTGCAAGGGAATATCTCATGGCGCTAGGGTTTCAACGTGCGCGCGACCTTCCGGTGAAAAAGCTGGAAGCGGCGATGGCGAACCTGCCACGCCATGAAGAGGGCGCCAATCCGGAGGAAGACCCCGGCGGCGATCCGCTGAACGGCAAGACCATCCTGGTCACCGGCGGCACCGGATCGTTCGGCCATTCCTTCGTCCACCGGGCGCTGACCGCGCACAATCCGAAGAAGATCGTCGTGTTCTCCCGCGACGAGTTCAAACAATACCGGATGGGCCAGCGCTTCGACGACCACCCGAATCTGCGCTTCTTCATCGGCGACGTGCGCGACCCCGAACGGCTGAATTTCGCGATGAAGGACGTGGACGTCGTGTTCCACGCCGCCGCGATGAAGCAGGTCGTGGCCTCCGAATACAATCCGATGGAGTGCATCAAGACCAACGTGCTGGGCGCGGAAAACGTCATCCGCGTCGCCATCCAGCGCGGCGTGCGCAAGGTCGTGGCGGTCAGCACCGACAAGGCGGTGAAGCCGATCAATCTGTACGGCTCCTCCAAGGCCTGCATGGAAAAGCTGTTCATCGCCGCCAACCACATGGCCGGCGCGCAGGACACGCGCTTCTCCATCGTCCGCTACGGCAATGTCATCGGCAGCCGCGGCTCGGTCATCCCGGTCTTCCTGAAACAGGCCAAGACCGGCGCGCTGACCATCACCGACGACCGCATGACCCGCTTCTGGCTGTCCATCGAGGACGGCGTGAAATTCGTGATCGAGTGCGCGCGCATCATGGAAGGCGGCGAGACCTTCGTGAAAAAGGTCCCCTCCATGCGCATCGTCGACCTGGCCGACGCCATCTGCCCCGATTGCGAGCGCAGGATCATCGGCATCCGCCCGGGCGAGAAGCTGGACGAGGCCATGGTCTCCGAGGAGGAGAGCCACTTCACCTACGAGTTCGACGACAAGTTCGTCATCATGCCCCAGATCAAGCTGTGGGATGAGGCGACCGAGCCGGAATTCGACGGCGAGCCGGGCCGCAAGGTCGAACCCGGCTTTTCCTACACCAGCGCCAACAACGCCGAATGGCTGTCGGTCGACGACATCCTGCGCCTGATCAAAGAGACCGAGGTTGTCGACGAATAGCGCCCGCGCGCTCCCGCTTGCATCGGAGCCGGCCCCGGCTTCCAGTCCCGCCCCGGCTGCGGACGACTTCCTGCCCTATGGCCGCCAGAGCCTGAACGAGGCCGACATCGCCGCCGTGCTGGAGGTTCTGCGCGGCGATCTGCTGACCCAGGGTCCCGCCGTGCCGCGGTTCGAGGCGGCGCTGGCGGACTATGTCGGCGCGAAGCACGCCGTGGCGGTCAATTCCGGCACCGCCGCTTTGCACCTGGCCTGTCTGGCCGCCGGCCTCGGCCCCGGTTTCTCGGCGGTGACCCAGCCCATCACCTTCGCGGCCAGCGCCAACTGCATCGACTATGCCGGCGCCCGCGCCGACCTCGCGGACGTGGACGCGGACACGCTGTCCCTCTCCCCGGATGCGCTGTCCGCCTATCTGGACGCCACGCCGGACTGCCGCGCGGTGATCCCGGTCGCCTATGCCGGCCTGTCGGCGCTGGACGCCGATTTCCGCGCCGCCGCGCAGGGCCGCACGATTATCGAGGACGGCTGCCACGCCCTCGGCGGAACGCGCCCGGACGGCTCCAAAGTCGGGTCCGGCGGGGCCGCCGCCATGACCTGTTTCAGCTTCCACCCGGTAAAGCCGATCACCGCCGGCGAAGGCGGCGCGGTCACCACCGACGACGACGAATTCGCCCGCCGCCTGCGCCTCTTGCGCAATCACGGCATGGAGCGCGATCCCGAGCATTTCATCGGCGCCGAGCGCGGCCCCTGGATTTATGAGCAGCACGCGCTGGGCTTCAATTACCGCATGACCGACATCGCGGCCGCCCTGGGCGCGTCCCAGCTGACGCGGCTGGACGACTTCACCGAACGGCGCAGGGACATCGCGTCCTGGTACGACCGGATGCTGGCGGGGCTGGACGGGGTGTCTCCCGTGCAGGCCGACCCGGCCATGCGCGCCCGCTCCGCCCACCACCTCTACGCCGTCCGCGTCGATTTCGCCGGGGCCAGGCGCAGCCGCGCGGACGTGATGGCCGCCATGCGCGCCGAGGGTGTCGGCACGCAGGTCCATTACATCCCGCTCTACCGCCATCCATGGCGGCGGCCGGCCTTCCCCCGCGCCGAGGCGCGTTTCCCGAACGCCGAGGACTATTACGCCCAGGCCCTGACCCTGCCCTGCTTCCCCGGCATGAGTGAGGACGACGCCGCGCGCGCCGTCGGCGCGCTGGCCCGGGCGCTGGGGCGCCCGATCCCCGGCCAGAGTCCCGGATGAAAATTCTGATCCTTGGCCTCGGCTCGATCGGCCGGCGCCATGCGCGCTGCTTTCGCGCCGCCGGGGCGGACGCGATCCTGGGTTTCGACCCCAGCGCCGACCGCCGCGCCCGGTTCGAATCCGAAACCGGCGGCCAGACCTTCGAGACGGAGGACGCCGCCTATGCGGAGGGGCCGGACATGGCGGTGGTCTGCAGCCCCAATGTCTTCCACGCCGACCAGGCGATCCGCGCCATGACCCATCGCTGCGCCGTCATGGTGGAAAAGCCGCTGGCCAGCGATCTTGCCGACGCCGACATGATGGCGCGCGCGGTGATCAAGCGCGGCGCCTGGCTGCATATGGGCAGCAACTGGAAATTCCACGCCGCCTTCAGCGCGATGAAGTCCTGGCTGGATTCCGGGCGGATCGGGCGCGTCACCGGGGCCAGCGTCATCGCCGGCGGCTGGCTGCCCGACTGGCACCCCTATGAGGATTATCGCCGCATGTACGCCGCCCGCGCCGACCAGGCCGGCGGCGCGGTGCTGGATACGCATGAGCTGGACCTGCTGACCTGGCTGCTGGGCCCGGCCTCGCTGACCGGCCATGTCGCCCATAGCGGCGCGCTGGAGATCGAAACCGAAGACGTGGCGGCCTGCGCGCTGCGCTTCGAATCCGGCGCGCTAGGCGTGCTGCTGACCGATTACATCCAGCGCATCCCCCGCCGCCGCTATCATATCAGCGGCGACGGCGGGACGATCGAATGGGACCTTCAAGATGGCGCGGTGCGCCTGCACCTGCCCGGCCAGCCGGATGCGGAGACCGCCGACGCATCCGAGGATCTGAACGACATGTATGCGGCCCAGGCCGCCCGCGTGCTGGCCGACATCGCCGCCGGCGCGCCGCCGGTCACCGGGATCGATCAGGCGCTGGCCGTGTTGCGTCTCCAGATGGACTGGCGCGGCGGGACTGGCGCGGCGGGTCGCGGCGTTAACCCGGCTGTGCTGTAGAATCCTGCTGTAGACTGGCGGGGCGAATCTCGGGGAAGCGGGTTCATGTGCGGAATTATCGGAATCGTCGGCAAGGAGCCGGTCGCCGAGCGCCTGATCGAGGGGCTGCGCCGGGTCGAATACCGGGGATACGATTCCACGGGCCTGGCCGTGCTGAGCGGGGGCGCCATCGCGCGCCGCCGCGCCGCCGGCAAGATCGGCCAGATGGAGGCCGCCTGGCGCGCCGACCCCGCCGACGGGACCACCGGCATCGGCCACACGCGCTGGGCCACCCATGGCGCGCCCACCGAGAACAACGCCCACCCCCATGTCGCGGGCGCCGTGGCCGTCGTCCATAACGGCATTATCGAGAATTTTCGCGAGCTGAAGGACCGCCTGACCGGGGCCGGCCGGCATTTCGCGACCCAGACCGATTCCGAGGTCATCGCCCATCTGGTCGCCAGCCATCGCGAGTCGGGCATGGCGCCCCAGGCCGCCGTCGAGGCGGCGCTGGCGGAGATGGAGGGCGCCTTCGCCATCGTGGTGATGTTCGCCGACGAGCCGGACCTGCTGATCGGCGCCCGGCGCGGCCCGCCGCTGGCCGTCGGCCTCGGCAAGGGGGAGACGTATCTGGGCTCCGACGCGCTGGCGCTCGCCCCCCTCACCCAGCGGGTGATCTATCTGGAGGACGACGACCTGGCCGTCTGCACGCCGGACGGCCCGCGCATCTTCGCCAAAGGGCGGGAGGTCGCGCGCCCGGTCACCCACGCGCCGCACGCCGCCCTGATGACCAAGGGCAATCACGCCCACTTCATGATCAAGGAGATCCACGAACAGCCGGAAGTCGTGGGCCGCACCCTGTCGCGCTATGTCGATGCGTCCAGCGGCGCGGTCTGCCTGCCGGACGGGCTGGATCTGTCGCAATTCTCGCGCATCACCATCGCGGCCTGCGGCACCGCCTCCTATGCCGGCCAGGTCGGCCGCTACTGGCTGGAGCGGCACGCCGGCATGCCGACCGAGATCGATATCGCCAGCGAGTTCCGCTACCGCGAACCGGCGCTGGCGGGCGACACGCTGGCCGTCTTCATCTCCCAGTCCGGGGAGACCGCCGATACGCTGGCTGCGCTCTGCTATTGCAAGGAGCGCGGGCTGAAGACGCTGGCCATCGTCAATGTCCCGGACTCCTCCATCGCGCGGGAGGCCGACGTGGTGATGCCGACCCTGGCGGGGCCGGAGATCGGCGTCGCCTCCACCAAGGCCTTCACCTGTCAGGTCGCGGCGCTGGCCTGTCTCACCATCGGCGCGGCCCGCGCCCGCGGCCGCATCGACGCGGACCGCGAGGCGGAGATGACCCGCGCTCTGCTGGGCGCGCCCTCGCTGATGAACGCCGCGCTGAAGGTCGAGGACCAGATCAAGGTGATCGCCGGCGAACTGATGCACGCCGACCAGGTGCTCTATCTCGGCCGCGCCACCATGTATCCGATGGCCCTGGAAGGCGCGCTGAAGCTGAAGGAGATTTCCTATCTCCATGCCGAGGGCTACGCGGCCGGGGAGCTGAAGCACGGCCCCATCGCGCTTATCGAGGACGGCACGCCGGTCGTCGTCGTCGCCCCGCACAATTCGCTGTTCGACAAGACCGCCTCGAATATTCAGGAGGTCGCGGCGCGCGGCGCCTATGTGATCCTGATTTCCGACCAGGCCGGGCTGGACGCGGTGGGCGACGCCGCCGCCGCGAAAATCCAGGTGCCCGAATGCACCACGCTGCTGGCGCCACTGGTCTACGCCGCGCCGATCCAGCTGCTCGCCTATCACACCGCCGTGCATAAGGGGACGGACGTGGACCAGCCGCGCAACCTGGCCAAATCCGTCACCGTCGAATGAACCGCTACCAGGGCTCTTCCGAATTCCTCGAACGCGCGCTGCGCACCGTTCCGCTCGGCTCGCAGACCTTTTCCAAGTCGAAGACCCAGCTTCCGGTCGGCGCCGCGCCGCTGTTCGCAGAGCGCGGCGAAGGCCCCTATCTCTTCGACCTCGACGGCAACCGCTATATCGATTTCGTCTGCGGCCTGGGCGCGGTCACGCTGGGCTATGCCGACCCGGACGTGAACGCCGCCGCCGCGGCGCAGCTGGAAAAAGGCACGCTGTTCTCGCTGGCCTCGCCGCTGGAGGCGGAGCTGGCCGAGCGGATCGTGGCCGCCATCCCCTGCGCCGAGAAAGTTCGCTTCGGAAAGAACGGGTCGGACGCCACGGCCGGCTGCGTCCGCCTGGCCCGCGCCTTCACCAAGCGCGACCGCATCGCGGTGTGCGGCTATCACGGCTGGCAGGACTGGTATATCGGCTCCACCGCGCGCCATGACGGCGTGCCGCAGGCCACGCGCGCCCTCACTAGCGGCTTCAAATACAACGACATCGCCTCGCTGGAGGCGCTGCTCGCCGAACACCCGGGCGAATACGCCTGCGTGATCCTGGAGCCGATCGCCTTCGACCCGCCGCGCGACGGCTTCCTGCAGAAGGTGAAGGATTTGACCGCCGCGCACGGCGCGCTGCTGGTGTTCGACGAGGTCGTGACCGGCTTTCGCTATCCCGGCGGCTCCGCCCAGGCCTTTCTCGGCGTCACGCCGGACCTCTGCGCGCTCGGCAAGGGGCTGGGCAACGGCTTCCCGGTCTCCGCCGTCGCCGGCCGCGCCGACCTGATGGCGCTGATGGAGGAGGTGTTCTTCAGCTTCACCATGGGCGGCGAGGCCGTGTCGCTGGCCGCCTCCATCGCCTGCGTCGACAAGAACCGGAAAGAGGACGTTCCCGCCCATCTGGTCCGCACGGGCTCGACGCTGATCGACGGCTTCACCAGCCTGATCGAAAAGCACGGCCTGTCGCAGCGCATCTCCATCGCCGGCCAGCCGAGCTGGACGCTGATCACCATCACCGAAGAGCCGGGCGCCCAGACGCTGGACCTGAAGACGCTGTGGATTCAGGAATGCGCGGCGCGCGGCATCCTCAATATCGGCCTCCATTTCCTGTCCCACGCCCATGGCGACGACGTGATCGACGCGGCGCTGGGCGAATATGATGCGGTGTTCGCCACGCTGGCCGCATCGATCGAGTCCGGCGACGTGCGGCGCAGCCTGAAGACCCCGCCGCTGGTTCCGCTGTTCCGCGTCCGCAGCTAGCAGGGAGCGCGCGATGGCCGCTCTTCGCAATGTCCTGATCACCAGCGCCGCGGCGAAAATCCCGCTGGTGCGCGCCTTCCGCGCCGCGCTGGGGGGCGAGGCGAAGGTGCTGACCGCCGACTGCGCCGAGTCCTGCCCCGCGGCGCAGGAGTCCGACGGCTTCGTCCAGCTGAAGCGCACCGACGAGCCGGGCGCGCTCGAACAGCTGCTGGCGGTGTGCGGCGCGCGTGGCGTGGCGCTGATCGTGCCGACCCGCGACGGGGAGCTGCCCTTCTTCGCCGCCCACCGCCCGCTGTTCGAGGAAAAGGGCGTGCGCGTCCTGGTCCCCTCGCCCGAAACCGTGCGCGCCTGTCAGGACAAGCGCGATTTCACCCGCATGCTGGAGCGTTACGGCTATCCCTCGATCCCGATCCTTGATCCCGCCGACCCGGCCCTCGAATTCCCGATGTTCGCCCGCCCGGTCACCGGCTCCGCCGGCAAGGGCGCGCGCCGGATCAACACGAAGGCGGAGCTGGCCTCGCTCGGCCCGGACGATCTGCTGCACCCCTTCGTGGAGGCGCCGGAGCTGACCGTCGACCTGCTGATGGACCTGGACGGCGGCCGCCCGGTCCAGGCCGTGGCGCGGGAGCGGGTTCTGGTCGTCGCCGGCGAATCCAAAGTAACCCGCGTGGTCGACGCGCCGAAGGCGATGCGCGTGGCGATGCGCCTGGGCGCCGCGCTCGGCCTGGTCGGGCACAACACGGTCCAAGCTTTCCTGCATCCGGAGGTCGGGCCGCTGCTGATCGAGATCAATCCGCGCTTCGGCGGCGCCTCGGCTCTCAGCATCGCCGCCGGCCTCGATTCCCCACGCCGCCTGCTGCAGATGCTGGCCGGCGACGAAGACGCCTTCACGCCCCGGCCCATCGATTCCGGCGCCACGCTGTACCGCACCGACCACGACACCATCGTTCCTGGCTCGGGCGTTCCGGGGGTCGCCGTCTCATGACCGCCAAAGCGCTGCTGATCGATCTGGACGACACGCTGTTCCCCGAAAGCGCATGGGTGGACAGCGGCCTGCGCGCCGCCGCCCTGGCGCTGGCCGCCGAGACCGGGCTGGACACCGAGGACGCGTTGGCCCGCCTGCGCTACGAGCATCGCCGCATGGGCCGCACCGGCGCCTTCGACCGCGCCTGCGCCTGGTTCGGAATCGCGCCCGCCCCGGTCTCCGAAATGCTGGAGGCCTACCGCACCCACGCCCCGGCTCTGCGTTTCTATCCCGGCGCGGCGGAGGCGCTGGAAATCCTGCGCGAACGCTATCGAATCGCCGTGGTCACCGACGGCCTCTCCCGGATGCAGCGCACCAAGGCCGCCGCCCTGCGCCTCGTCGAGCGCGTGGACGAGATCGTGTTCTGCTGGGACGACGAATCCTGCCGCAAGCCCGCCCCCGGCGGCTTCGCGAAAGCGGCGCAGGCGCTGGACGCCGCGCCCGGCGAGTGCCTGATCGTCGGCGACGACCCCTATCTGGACGGCGGCGCGGCAGAAGCGTTCGGCGCGCCGTTCGTGCGCGTCCTGACCGGCCGGTTCACGGATGTGGAAGCCGGGCCGGCCCCCGCCCTGCGCGTGGCCGCCTTCGCCGATCTTCCCGAAGCGCTGAAGACACTGTGACCCGCGACGTCCTGTTTTTAATCCAGTGCGGCCCGACGCTCGGCATGGGGCATTGGAGCCGTTCGCGCGAACTGGCCCGCCAGATGGCCGCGCGTGGCGCGTCCGTGCGCTTCGCCCTCACCACGCCGGACTGTATGGGCGAAGTGACGGAATTCCCCGCCGCATTGGCGCAGGATACGGCGCCCACGAACGACCTCCTCATCATCGACGGCTATCGCATCACGCCGGAACAGGCCGCGCCCTTCGCGCAGGCCGCGCGCCTGACCGCCCTGATCGACGACACCGCCGACCGGCCGCGCCCCTGCGACGTCGTCATCAATTTCCAGCTTTATGCCGACGCTTGTGATTATTCGGCCTATCCGGCGTCGCGGCGGATCATGGGCCCGGCCTGGATTCCCCTGCGCCCCGGCTTCGCGCCGCTGCGCGCCGACAACGACCGGGCGCAGCCCCGCGTGCTGCTCAGCTTCGGCGGCGGCGTGTCGGGAGAATTCGGGCTGGAGGCCGCGCGCGCGCTGGCCGGCCGCTTCGACGGCCCGATCGACCTGGCGCTCGGCGCCATGGGGCCCTCCGCCGCCGATCTGCCCGGCAATGTCACCGCCACGATGGGCGACATGGCCGCCTTCATGCGCCGCGCCACGCTTTACGCCGGCGGCCTCGGCACGACCTTCATGGAGGCGCTGACCGCCGGCCTGCCCTGCGTCGGCTATGTCTACGCGCCCGACCAGATTCTGCAGGCCCGCGCCGCGGCGGATTATGGCGTCCCCTCGCTGGATACGCCCGACGCGGACCGGTTCGCGGATATGGTGATGCAGGCGCTGGAGGGCGGCCTTTCCACGCCGGGTCCCGCCGAGCTGGACGGCCGCGGCGCGGCGCGGCTGGCCGAGGCCCTGCTGGACGACGCGAACGGGGCCGACTCAGGCTAGGCTGCGCCGATGCAGACGCCGCCCGCCCCGATCCCGGACATGGCGATCGACGGCCGCCCCATCGGCCCGTCGCACCCGCCCTATGTGATCGCGGAGATGAGCGGCAACCACAAAGGCGATATCGGCCGGGCGAAGGCGCTGATCGAGGCCGCCCGCGCCGCCGGCGCCGACGCGGTGAAGCTGCAGACCTATACCGCCGACACGATCACCATCCGCTCCGGCCGGCCGGAATTCCAGATTCATGGCGGGCTGTGGGACGGCCGCACCCTACACGAGCTGTACGAGGAGGCGCACACGCCCTGGGCCTGGCACCCGGAGTTGTTCGCCCACGCCCGCAAGCTCGGGATCACAATCTTCTCCAGCCCGTTCGACGACAGCGCCGTGGACATGCTGGAGGGGCTGGACGCCCCCGCCTACAAGATCGCCAGCGCCGAGATCGTGGACTGGGGCCTGCTGGAGCGGGTCGGGCGGACCGGCAAGCCCGTCATCGTCTCCACCGGCATGGCCAATGATTCCGAGATCGGGGAGGCGCTGGGCGTCCTGCGCGCCGCCGGAGCGCACGACATCCTGTTGCTGCACTGTATCAGCGCCTATCCGACCCCGCTCAGCGAGGCGAACCTCGCCCGCATTCCCTATCTGCGCGACCGCTATCGCTGCCTCGCCGGCCTGTCCGACCATACGATGGGGCTGGAGGCCGCGCGCCTGGCCGCCGCGCTCGGCGCGGTCGCGGTCGAAAAGCATTTCACCCTGAAACGCGCCGACGGCGGCGTCGATTCGGCCTTCTCGCTGGAAGAGCAGGAACTGGTGGAGTTCGTGGACGCCCTGCGCGGGGCGCACGCGGCGCTGGGTTCGGCGCAGGTCGAAATCTCCCCGTCCGAGGAAGCCACCCTGAACTTCCGCCGCTCCCTCTATGTCGTGAAGCCGCTGAAAAAAGGGGAGACGATCACCCCCGCCCATATCCGCTCCATCCGCCCGGGCGCCGGCCTGCCGCCGCGCCATCTGAAGGAGATATTGGGCCGCCCCGCCGCCCGCGACGTGGAGGCGGGCGTGCCCGCCGACTGGTCGATGGTCGGCGAATGACCGGCGCCGCGGATTTGAGCCGGCTCGCAATCCTGCCCGCGCGCGGCGGCAGTAAGCGCATCCCGCGCAAGCCGGTGGTCGAATTCCACGGCAAGCCGATCATGGCCTGGCCCATCGCGGCGGCGCGGCAGAGCGGCTTGTTCGATCTGATCCATGTCTCCAGCGACGACGCCGACATCCGCGCGGTCGCGCAGGCGCACGGCGCCGACGCCGGCCTGGCCCGCCCCGCCGATCTCGCCGACGACATCACCGGCATCCTGCCCGTGGTGCGCTGGACCCTGCAGCGCTTCGAGGCGGCGGGCCGCCGCTTCGACGACGTCTTCATCCTGTTCCCCGCCGCGCCGCTGATCGCGGCGCAGGAGCTGTCGGACGCCTATGAGACCTATCTGGCGCACGGCCGGTCGCGGAACCTGTTGTCGGTCGCGCGCGCGCCGGTCCCCGCCGAATGGCTGTACGCCAAATCCGACGACGGCCGGCTGACGCCGCGCACGCCGGGCGGCGCCTTCATCCGGGGCCAGGATTTGCAGCCGGCCTGGTACGAGACCGGCGCCTTCACGATCTTTTCCCGCGATTTCCTGCTCGGCGGCGGCGATCTGCAGGACGACGCCAATTATATCGGCTTCGAGATTCCGGCCTGGAAGGCGATCGATATCGACACGCCGGACGATCTGGAGCACGCCCGCCTGCTGTTCCCGCTGCTGCACGGCGGCGCGGCGGGCTGACCCGTCTGGCCTTGCCGGGCCGCATGGACGATAGTGCGCGCCGCATGAGCAGAACCGCCCCAAACGCCGCCAGAAACGCGACACGCTTCGCCGTAATTCTCGCCGCGCTCGCCGCCGCGGGCTGCGGGGTTCGCGGGGCGCCCAGCCCCGCCCCGCCGCTGTTCGGCTCCACCGACCGGCCGCCGGTCGTGCCCCAGCCCTATCCGCGCGCCGGCGTCCTGCCAGACCCGTTTCCCGAAACGGTGGCCTGCGAGCCCGGCCCGTGCGAACGCCCGGCGACCGCTGTCCCGGCGGCGGCGCCCGTCCCTGCGCCCGCGCCCGCCCCCGCTGCGGCCCAGACCTCCGCACAGGACTGACCCACCGCACATGAAATTGACGTGCACGGGCCGGGCGAAAGCCTGATAGTCTGTCCGTCATGAGGTCCAGTGATCCGCAGGCCCGTTTCGCGCGTGTCCGCGCCCGGGCGCGCGCCGCCCTGGAATGGGAGCGCTGGGCGCCCGCACTTCTGCCGGGCGCGGTGTTCCTGCTGGCCTTTATCACCCTCGCTCTGTTTGGCGTCTGGGAGGCGTTCGGCGATCCCTGGCGGTTGATCGCGCTGTTCGCGGCGCTGGCCGGCGGGGCCGCGATGGCCGTTCTGTCGCTGCGCCGCTCGCGCCCGGTGTCGCTGGAGGCGACGCTGCGCCGGATCGAACAGGATTCGGCGCTGGAGGGCCGCCCCTTCGAGGCGCTGACCGACCAGCCCGCCGCGATGCGCGCCGATCTGGATTTGTGGCGCGCCCACATGGCCCGCATGGCCGAGCGCGCCAACGCCGCCAAGGCGCGCCAGCCGCACGCCGCGCTGGCCGCGCGCGACCGCTATGCGGTGCGCGCGGGCGTCGCCGTCGCGCTGCTGCTGGGCGTCGGATACGCGGGCGGCCAGGGGCCGGTCCGCATCGCCGACGCCTTCCTGCCGGGCATCCTGGCCGGCGGCAGTGTGGAGCCGCTGGTCGACGCCTGGATCGAGCCGCCGGTCTATACCGGCGCGCCGCCGGTCTTCCTGACCGAGCGGGAGGACGGCGCGGACATCTATCGCGTGCCCGCCGGCTCCGAACTGACCGTGCGCGTGTCCGGCGTGCGCCGCCCGCCCGCCGCGCGGCTGCGCGACGAGGACGGGCGCGAACGCCTGGCTTTCGAGGCGCTGGAGGACGAGGTCCATGAGGCCAAGGCCGTCCTGGACAGCGACGCGGAGCTGACCGTGCGCCGCGGCGGCAGCTGGACCATCGTGGCCAGCCCCGACAGCCCGCCGTCTGTCGCCTTCACCGCGGTCCCCGAGCCCGAAGAGACCGAGCTGAAATTCGCCTACGCCGCCGCCGACGATTACGGCGTCACCCGGATGGCGCTGGTGCTGGAGCATGAGGGCGAGACCGATGTCGTGCCGCTGGACCTCGCCGGCGCGTCGCGGGAGATCGAGGGCGAGCCCTCTCTGGACCTGACCGAGCACCGCTGGGCCGGCACGCGCGTGAACATGCATCTGCTGGCCGCCGACGCGCTGGACCAGCAGGCGGTCAGCGAGACCGTCTCGGCCCGCATCCCGCAGCGCATCTTCCTGTCTCCGCTCGCCAAGGCGGTGGTGGAGCAGCGCCGCATCCTGATGAACGACACCTCCGAATACGCAGCGATGCCGGACCTGCCCGCCATGACCTCGGACGAGGCGCGGCTGCAGCCCGAATTCGCCGAGGACCATCCCGAGCGCCGGATCGAGCGCGCGCCGGACGGCGTGCGCCGCACCGCCGACATGCTGACCGCCACGCTGCTGGGCGGCGACCGCTATTTCAGCGACTACGCCGTCTATCTGGGCCTGGCCGAGGCGCGCACCGAAGTCCAGCAGGCGCGCGGGCAGGACGACCTGACCGACGTGCCGCCCCAGCTCTGGCGCATCGCCCTGCGCGTGGAGATGGGCGATCTGGCCGACGCCGAGGCGGCGCTGAAAGCGGCAGAGCGCGCGCTGCTTGAGGCGCTGGCCCGCGGCGCGGACGCCGACGAGCTGGCCGAACTGTTCGACGCCTTCCAGGAGGCGATGAACCGCTATCTGGAGGCGCTCGCCCGCGAGGCGATCGAGGAAGGCCGCGTCAGCCAGGCCGAGCAGCAGCAAGGCATGCAGGGCATGGAAGGCATGAACATGGACGGCATCCAGGAGCTTCTGGACGCCATCCGCGAGGCCTCCGAGCTCGGCGACGAGGCCGGCGCGCGCGCCGCTTTGGCCGCCCTGACCGAGCTTCTGCAGAACATGGAAATGCAGATCCAGATGGGCGGGGGCGGCGGCGGCCAGCAGCAGAACTCGCCCGCCAGCCAGGCCATGCAGGACGCGCTGAACGAGTTGTCGGACATGATCGGCGACCAGCGGTCCCTCATGGACGACACGCTGCAGGAAGGCGGCGGCGAACAGGGGGGAGAGCCCGGCGACCAGAGCCAGCAGGGCCAGCAGGGCGCCGGACAGCCCGGCGGCATGCAGCCCGGCGGTCAACAAGGCCAGTCGCAACAGGGCCAGAACGGCCAGCCCGGCGGCCAGCAGGGCCAACAGGGCCAACAGGGCAATGCCGGCCAGCCCGGCGGAAACAACAGCGCCCAGCAAGGCCAGCCCGGCGGTCCGGGCGGCCGTCAGGGCATCAATCCGTCCGACCTCGCCGGGCGCCAGGGCGGCCTGGCCGACCGGCTGGACCAGCTGGACAGCCAGATGGGCGACGGCGCGCGCGGCGGGGCGGCCGGCGGCGATCCGGGCGACGCGCCGGACAATGGCGACGCCAACCAGCTTCTGGAACAGGCCCGCCGCGCGATGCGGGAGGCGGAAAACGCCCTGCGCCAGGGCGACGGACAGGGCGCGCTGGCGGCGCAGGAAGAGGCGCTGCAGGCGCTGCGCGACGGCGCGCGCCAGCTGGCGAGCGAAATGGCGCAGGAGGGCGAGGACGGCCAGGGCGAAGGGCGCGCGGTGGTCGATCCGCTCGGGCGCACCGCCGGCGGCATTGCCGGGCCGGGCGACAATGTCTCGGTCCCCGACGAGATGGAGCGCAAGCGCGCTCGCGAGATTCTGGACGAATTGCGCCGCCGCTCCGGCGAACGCCGCCGCCCGGCGATGGAGCTGGATTATCTGCGCCGCCTGCTGGAGCGGTTCTAGGCGGCTCCGAAATCAGTCCAGCGCGGCGACATGCGGCAGGCCGCGCCGCCGCCCGCCATGATCCATGCCGTATCCGATGACGAACCGGTCCGGCGGACAGTCCCAGGCCCAGTAATCGGGCGTCACCGACGCCCCTTCGACGGGTTTCAGCGCGAACACCGCAATCGCCACCTCCGCCGCCGCCGAATCGATCAGGCGCTGGCGCGCGAAGGCGAGCGACCCGCCGGTCTCGCAGATATCGTCGATCAGCAGGCAGCGCCGCCCCGCCACCGGGCGCGACACGTCGGACAGCATCCGCACCGTGCCGCTGGATTTCGTTTCGTCGCCGTAAGACGACAGGCGCATCGCGTCGAACACCGGGTCGACGCCGCGCCGCGCCAGCGCGCGCAGCAGGTCCGCGGCGAAGGGCAGCGCCCCGTCCATCAGGGCGACGATCACCCAGTCCGAATCGAGCTTCGGCGCCAGCGTATCGGCCAGCGCCTCGACGCGGGCCGCGATGGCCGCCTCGTCCAGCAGAATGTCCATGAAACGATCAGCTATGCGCCGCGGAGGACCCGTGCAAGGCCGGGGCGTCGTGCGCCGCCCCGCCGGCGTGCGATTCGTCGGTCTCGTGCGCTTTGGAGGTTTCGGCCGGCGCAGGCGCGGGCTGGCTGTCCATCGGTGCGATCTCGCCATGCGCCGCGGCCGGCAGGCCGGCGGCGTCCGGAACGGCGGTTTCGGCATAAGGCCCGACCGGCTGTTCGGTCAGGGTCATCAGAACGTCCGCGGCGCGTTCCGGCGGATTGACCAGCAGCGCCGCCACCGGGACCGTCTCGCCCGGCGCCAGCTCCTCGGCGTCCGGCGCGATGGTCCAGGCGAAAAACGCCTCGCCGGCCTCGTCGCGCAGGTCGAACCGCACCAGCGGCGCGGGCCGCGTCTTGCGGTCGATATTGCGCAGATCGGCGCGCACCGACAAAGCCGGCTCGCCATCATCCATCGTCCGCTCGCTGACCAGGTTCTCGATGGTCAGGCCATAGACGTTCACGTCCGAGCCGGTCAGCGCATAGGCCGAGGCGGTCTGCGGCAGCGCCCGCACGATATCGCCCCGGAACATCCAGACCGCGCCCAGCATGACGAGAAGACAGGCCGCCACCGCGCTCCAGGAGCCCGCGGCGATGGCCTGCCGCCGCTTGCGCTTGCGTTCCTCCACCTTGGCGCGATAGGCGCGGTGGGGCGGGCGTTTGGGTTTCGGCTCGGGCTTGGGTTCGGGCGGCTCCGGCGCGTCGACATGCCAGGAATGGGCGCACTGGGCGCAGCGCACGGTCCGCCCCTTGGCGCCGAACGCTTCGTCGGGCACGGAATAACGCGTGGAACAGGCGGGACAGCTCAGTATCATGGAGCGAATCTCTTCACGCTTCGCCTACACCACCCGGGGTTAACGATTCCTGCGATGCCAAACGGAGCTGACTCCGCTTCCCGGCGTCCGGAACCGTCGGTCGTCCGGTTCGAACGCGCGGGCCTCCGCTATCGCGAGGGGCCGGAGGTCCTCACGGACCTCGACTTCAGTCTGCCAAAGGGGTCTTTCCATTTCCTCACCGGGCCGTCGGGCGCCGGCAAGACCTCCCTGCTCCGCCTCATCTATCTGGCGCGCACGCCGTCGACCGGCACGGTGCGCCTGTTCGGCGCGGACACCAAGGCCCTGAGCCGCGCCGAGGCGCCCTCCATCCGCCGCCGCATCGGCGTAGTGTTCCAGGAATTCCGCCTGCTCGACCATCTGTCGGTGTTCGAGAATGTGGCCCTGCCGCTGCGCGTGTCGGGCCAGAAGCGCCGCGACTATGAGGACGACGTGCGCGAGCTGCTGGCCTGGGTCGGGCTCGGCGACCATGTGGAGGCCCGCCCCCCCACTTTGTCGGGCGGGGAGCAGCAGCGCGCCGCTATCGCCCGCGCGGTGGTGGGAAAGCCGGATTTGCTGATCGCCGACGAACCGACCGGCAATGTCGACCCCGACATGGCGCGCCGCCTGATGCGCCTGTTTGTGGAGCTGAACCGCCTCGGCGCGACGGTCGTCATCGCCACCCACGATCTGGGCCTGGTGCGCAGCTTCAACGCCCCGATCCTGACGCTGAACGAGGGCCGGATCAGCCGGCTGTCCAGCCTGTGAGCGAGACCCAATCCGCCCACGGCCTGGACCGCCCGCCAAAGCCCGGCCCGCTGATCCCGCCGGACCGGCGGCGCGACGCCCCGCTCTTCTTCGTGGTGGCGATCCTGGTCTTCCTCGCCTGTCTGGCGGGGCTGGCCGCCCGCACGGCCTGGCGCGCGGCGGACGAATGGACCGCGGCGCTGGAATCCTCCGCCACCGCCCAGATCGTCAGCGACAGCGCCGAGGCGGCCGACACGGACGCGGACGCCGCCGCAGACCTCCTGTCCCGTCTGGACGGCGTGGCCGAGGCCCGCGTCTTGCCGGCCAGCGAATCCGAGGCGCTGCTCGCCCCCTGGTTCGGCAGCGATTTGCCCGACGAACTGCCGGCCCCGCGCCTGATCGCCCTGACGCTGGACCCGGACGCCCCGCCGCAGATCGAGGCCATGGAGGCCGCGCTCGCCGCCGAGGGGATCGTGGCGGTGATCGACGACCACAGCCGGTGGGAGGCCGACATCGCCCGCGCCGGCCGCGCGGCGCAGGGCCTGTCGCTGGCCGTCGTGGCGCTGCTGGCCGGCGCCGCCGGCGCGGTGTCGGTCTTCGCGGCGCAGGCGGGCCTCGCCGCCCGGCGGGAGGTGATCGAGGCCCTCCGCGTGGCCGGCGCCTCCGACCGGCTGATCGCCTTCCTGTTCCTGCGGCGCTTCGGCCTGATGGGATTGCTGGCCGGCGCGGCGGGCGCGGCGCTGGCGGGCGGCGCGCTGGGCGCGCTATATCTGGGCGTGATCCGGACGGGCGGGCTGGTCGCAGCCCCCGCGCCGGGATGGGAGGAGGCGCTGGTGCTGTGCGCGGCGCCGGCGGCGGCGGCGCTGATCGGCGCGGTGACCGCCTGGACGACGGTTATCGCCGAACTGGGGCGGAAGGCGTGATGACATTCCTGCGCTGGCTTGTCTCGTTCGTCCTTGTGGCGCTCGGGATCGGCTACATCGTCTATATCCTGGCCGTGGCCGGCATGAACGCCGACCCGCAGGCCCGCGCCGACGCCATCGTCGCGCTGACCGGCGGTCAGGGACAGCGCGTGGAGACGGCCCTGCGCCTGCTGGAGGAGGATCGCGGCGAGCGCCTGCTGATCTCCGGCGTGTTCGCCGGCACCACGGCGGAGGACATCCGCGCCATGGCCCCGGCGGACGCGACGCGTTTCGACTGCTGCGTCGATTTCGACCGGGTGGCGGACGACACCGCCGGCAATGCGCGCGAGACCGCGATCTGGGCGCGCGAGAACGGCTATCGGCGCATCCTGCTGGTCACCCACGCCTATCACATGCCGCGCGCGCGGCTGGAGCTTCAGCGCGCCTCGCCCGGGGTCACCTTCGTGCCCTATCCGGTCGGGGACTGGAGCGAGCCGGGCCTGCGCCGCACCGCGGTGGAGTACGCCAAGCTTCTGGTCATTCTGGGCCGGGAGGCGGTTCTGAGGCTGCGCGGCCTGCCCGGATGACCGGTCTTCGCCAGGCTGCGTTCGCCGCGTGGACGGTGCTGCAGACGCTCGTCCTCGGGATCGTCTTCCTGCCGACCCTGCTCGGCCCGCGCGCCTGGGCGCGCCGGGCCTATGGCGTCTGGCTGGGCGGCACGATGTGGGCCCTGCGCGCCATCGCCGGCGTGACGTGGGAGTTGCGCGGGGCGCAGAACCTGCCCGCGGGCGGGGCGCTGATCGCCTCCAAGCACCAGTCGATGTTCGACACGATCGCGCCCTGGGTGTTCCTGCCCGACCCGGCCATCGTGCTGAAGAAGGAGCTCACCTACATCCCGATCTATGGCTGGTGGGCGAAGAAGCTGAAGAACATCGTGGTGGACCGCGGGGCGGCGTCAAAGGCGATGCGCGACATGCTGGGCCAGGCCAAGGCGCGCGCCGCCGAGGGCCGCCAGATCCTGATCTTCCCGGAGGGTACGCGCACCGCGCCGGGCGAGCGCGTGGAGTACAAGCCCGGCGCGGCGGGGCTGTACTCGGTGATGGGCGTGCCCTGCGTGCCCGTCGCGCTGAATTCGGGCCTGACCTGGCCGCAATCGGGATTCGCTCCCCGGCCGGGTCATATTGTCGTCGAGGTTCTGGAGCCCATTCCCCCCGGGATGAAGCGCGATGCGTTTATGATCCTGCTTGAGGAGCGGATAGAGTCCGCCTCCGCCCGCCTGCTGGAGACCGAACGATGCGATTCCTCCTCGGACTGATCCTTCTGGTTCTCGTCGCGGCCGGCCTCTATGCGGGCTACTGGTTCTTCGCCGCCGAACGCATCCGCGCCGAGACCGACGACTGGGCCGAGGCGCGCGAGGCCGAAGGCTGGGAGGTCTCTCGCATCGGCCTGGCCGTGGAGGGTTTTCCCGGCCCCCACACCATCGTCATGAGCGGGCTGGACGTCGCCGCCCCGCCCGCGCAGGGCGGGTGGGAATTCCTGGCCGACGAGCTGGTGATCGCCGCCGCCGCGCCATGGGACTTCACCGAATGGACCGTGCGGCCGCAAAGCGCCGTGCGCATCGCGCTGGCGGACGGGGAAATGGTGGACCTCGCCGCGACGCAGAGCAGTCTCTTGCTCGACACCGACGGCGGCATCGTCCGGCATTTCTATGCGGAGGCGACGGACGTCGCCATCGGCGCGGCCACCGCGCCGCTGCGCGCCGCCGAATCCGTCTTCGCCCAGGGCGATCTGGAAAACGGCGTCTGGCGCGTGCAGTTCGAAAGCCGCGGCGCGCAGATCGCCGAGGGCGCGTTCGGCGACGCCCGTGACGCGTTCGGCGGCGAAATCCAGGTCCTGGCGCTGGACCTGCTGGCGCAGGAAGAGGGCCTGGCGGTCCTCGCCGCCGGAGGCGCGGGGCTTGAGGACGCCGGCGATCTGACGATCAGCGCCGCGCATCTGGAATGGGGCGCCGCCGAACTCAGCGGCGAAGGCGCGCTCGGCGTCGACGCCGACGGCCGCCTGCGCGGCACGTTCGACGTGGCGGTGGCGGACGCGGCGAGCTTTCTGGGCGCGCTCGCGGGCTCCGGCGTTCTGGACCCGCGCCAGGCCAATGTGGCGCTGGCGGCCTCCACCTTCTTCCCGCGCGACGATCAGGACCGGATGATCCTGCCCTTCACCTTCCGCGGCGGCGACACCCGGCTGGGCCCGGTCGCCATCGGCCCGGCGCCGGTGGTCTACGAGGCCCGGTAGAGTCTGGGACAGCCCATCGAGTCTAGGTCAAAAAGTCCTGAAGCGCCGCGATCACGCGGCGATTGTCCTCTTCCAGACCGACGCTCAGGCGCATCTGCTGCATCAGCGCGTGCGGGTCGAGCGGGCGCAGGATCAGGCCGCGCTGGCGCAGGAAGGCGTCGCCCGCCCGGCGCTGCTCTTCCGACGCGAAATGCAGCATCACGAAATTGCCGGCGCTGGGCGTCACCTTCAGGCCAAGCTTCTCGATCTCTTCGGTCAGCCAGGCGCGCCATTTTGTATTGTGCGCGCGGGACCGGGCCGGGAAATCGTCGTCGGCCAGCGCCGCGATGCCCGCCGCCTGCGCGGGGATGGAGACATTAAACGGGCCGCGCACGCGCCCGGCCGCCTCGATCACCTCTTTCGGCCCATAGGCCCAGCCCAGCCGCACCGCCGCCAGGCCGTGAATCTTGGAGAAGGTGCGCGTCATCACGACATTCGGCGCGGTCCGCGCCAGCTCCAGACCCGGGCGGTAGTCCGGATCGTCCACGTATTCGGCATAGGCCGCGTCCAGCACCAGCAGGATGTCCTCGCGCAGCCCGGCGTGCAGGCGCGCGATCTCGCTCCAGGGCAGCATCGTGCCGGTCGGATTGTTCGGATTGGCGACGAAGACCAGCCGCGTCCTGTCGCTCACCCGCTCCAGCATCGCGTCCACGTCAATGGTGAAGTCGCGCTCCGGCGCCAGCACGGGAACGGCCCGGTTCTTCAGCGCCACCAGCGGATAGGACACGAAGCCGTATGCCCCCTGCAGCACCTCGTCCCCCGGCTGCAGATAGGCGCCGCCGAACAGATGCAGCAGCTCGTCGCTGCCCTGCCCGCACAGGATGCGGTCGACCTCCAGCCCGAATTTCTCCGCGATCGCCTCGCGCACGCGCAGGGCCGAGCCTTCCGGGTACAGATGCATGTGCGCGGCGGCGCGGACATAGGCCTCGCGCGCCAGCGGGCTGGTCCCCAGCGGGTTTTCGTTGGCCGACAGCTTCACCGCATCGGTGACGCCCTCCACCGTGGCGTCGCCCGGCTTGTAGGGCTTGATCTGGGTCAGGCCCGGCTTGGGCTGCGGGCCTTTATGATTGGGCGTGTCCATGGCCGCGTCTGTAGCGAGCCCGGAGCCCGGCGCCAATCAGGCCGCTTTATCGCCAACGCCCTGTACGATGAAAACAGGTTCCGACCCCGCCGCCCGGAACGCCTCCTCGAATTGTTCAAGACGGTTGTTGTGCCGGGGATCGAACAGCCGGTCGACCGAGGTGCGCGACCAGCCGGTGGCGCGCACCAGATCCGCCCGTGACAGACGCTTGAACGTCATGACGTTCATCAAAGCGACTTTGGGCTGTAGCCGCAGCGGCACGCTCGCCGTGATGGCGGAGTCCTGCTTGCTCGGCTCGGGAATGGATTCGAAGCGGGCCAGCCGCGCCGAAATCGCTTCGGCCACGGCCTGCTGCCCATGTTCAATGGCCTCCTGTTCGGTTTCGCCGAAAGAAGTGACCTCGGGCAGGTCCGGGCAGGTGACCAGCAGCGTGCCGTTGTCGTCCGGCGTCAAAAGGAGCGGATAGCGATAGCTCATTTCAATCCCAGATCCTTCTTGATCTTGTTCACCAGACCCGTGCCCAGTTCCTTGCGGCCTCCGTGCATGGGCAGCTGGGAGGTCCGATCGCCCAGCCGCACGGTCAGATGGCCGCTGCCGCCCCGGTGGGTCTCGAACGAACACCCCTGCTTCGCCAGCCATTTCCGGAGCTCTTGGGCGTTCATGCAGATAGGCTCTTCCACATTTGTGTGTAAGTCAACACAAGTGTGGAATGTGGCCGGTCAGACGCGCATCACGCCGGCGCAGCCGCCGCGCGCGCCAGCGCCGGTGCGGTGCGCCCGCCCGGATCGACCAGAACCTGTTTCCTGGCCTCGGCCAGGATCACCCCGCCAAAGCCGGGCCACAGCCATTCGCCCATGAACTCCCACGCCTCCATCGACTTGGCGATGGCGCGCCAGCGAAGCGGCGGGGCATACAGCGCATGCGCCCAGGCCGTCGGCTCGAACCCGTGCCGGCGCAGCAGGCGCGCCAGCTGGCTGCGCGAATAGGGCCGTCCATGGCCGAACGGGCTGGCGTCGGACAGCGACCACAGGCTGGCCCGGCTGGGCGCCACCACGATGATCCGCCCCTGCCCGGCGCAGACCCGCCAGGTCTCGTCCAGCAGCGCGGCCAGCGAGTCGCTTTCCTCCAGCGCATGGACCAGCAGCGCCCGGTCGATACAGGCGTCCCGAAAAGGCAGCGCGAATTCCTCGGTCAAACATGCCCGCGTCACCCCCGCCTCCGGCCAGGGCAGCGCCCCCTGCTGGCCCGGCATGGCCAGCGCCACCCGGCGGGCGTCCGGCAGATAGGGCTCCAGATACGGCCCGGCGTATCCGATCCCGGCGACGTCCAGCCCCTTTGCATGCGGCCACAGGGCCAGGATCCGGCGCCGGATCATGGCGCTGGCCGCCGCCCCCAGATCGGAGTCGTAGAACCGCTTCAGATCGACAACGTCGAGCCGCATGGAATTGTCTTCGCGCGTCTCCGCCCCCGTGACCAGAGGCTATTGCTCACCGGAATGGGAACGGCGCCGGGCTTGGCGCCGCGGGCCAATCGCGTTTCAACGGGGCCGTCAGAGGGAGGATGCATGATGATCGAAGTGCGGATGTTCCCCTGCCTGAGGGACAATTACGGCTTTCTGGCGCACGACGCGGACAGCGGCGAAACCGCCGCCATCGACACGCCGGACGCCGACGAAATCCTGCGCCAGGCGGATTCGGCCGGCTGGACCATCACCCAGATCTGGAACACGCACTGGCACCCCGACCACGCCGGCGGCAACGACAAGCTGAAGGCCGCGACCGGCGCACTCATCACCGCGCCGGAGGGCGAAGGGTCCAAGATTCCCGCCGCCGACCGCCGCGTGTCGGAGGGCGACCGCGTGGCGCTGGGCAAAAGCGAGGCCGTGGTGATCGGGACCGGCGGCCATACGCTCGGCCATATCGCCTATCATCTGCCGGCCGACGGCGTCGCCTTTGTCGGCGACACGCTGTTCGCGCTCGGCTGCGGCCGGCTGTTCGAGGGCACGCCCGCCCAGATGTGGGACAGCCTGTCCAAGCTGCGCGCTTTGCCCGCCGACACCACGGTCTATTGCGCGCACGAATACACCCAGGCCAACGCCCGCTTCGCCCTCAGCGTCGACCCCGCCAATACGGCGCTGCAGGACTATGCCGCCGAGGTCGACCGCAAGCGCGCCAATGACGAGCCCACCGTGCCCACCACGATCGGGCGGGAACAGGCGGCCAACCCCTTCCTGCGCGCCGACGCGGCCGATCTGCAGGCGGCAATCGGCATGGCCGGCGCCGCCCCCGCCGAGGTCTTCGCCGAGGTGCGCCAGCGCAAGGACAATTTCTGATGATCCCGAACCCGGGCGGCATGACGGCCGAGGACGTCGTCCTGATGCTGGGCATGACGCCCCATCCCGAGGGCGGCTGGTTCAGGGAAATGTTCCGCGACCCCGACGCCGCGGACGGCCGCTCCCGCTCCACGGCGATCTACTACCTGCTGGCGCGCGGCCAGCGCAGCCACTGGCACCGCGTCGATGCGGTGGAGATCTGGCATTATTACGCCGGCGATCCGCTCACCCTGAAAATCTCCGAGGACGGGCAGACGGTGCGGGAACAGACCCTGGGCGCAGACCTCGCCGCCGGCCACCGGCCGCAGGGCATCGTGCCCACCGGCGCCTGGCAGGCCGCCGAGCCGCAGGGCGACTGGACGCTGGTCGGCTGCACCGTCGCCCCGGCCTTCGAGTTCGCGGGCTTCGAACTCGCCGCCCCGGACTGGGAGCCCGGCCGCTAGCCAGATTCACCAGCCAGTTTCGAGACGCGGCAAAGCGCCTCGGATTTATTCCATCGCCAGCGGCCAGGTGTCGCTGACGCCCGTGGGCGCTTCGCCGGCCGTGTCCCGGGCATAGGTATAGAGCGGCATGCCCTTATAGGCCCATTGCCGGATCCCGTCCTCGCGCTGGGTCGCGGTCCAGTCGCCCTCGTCCTCGGCGTCGTCCGCCGCCGCCAGCGGCGGCCAGGCTTCGGCGCAACCGCCCACGCACGCCGAGTTGTTTTCGCTATCGCGCGCGAAGGTGTAGAGCGGCATGCCGTCGGTCGTGACGAACGCGCCATCCACCACCTCGACATTGTCCGGTTGCGCGAAGGCCGCGCCAGCGAACGCAAAAGCCGCAATCGCCGCGGCGCCAGTCAGAATGCGCATGTCCATCCTCCCAGATGTTTGCCGCCGTTCTCGGGGCGGCGTCCGGGCATGCTAGGCCCGCGGCCCGGCGCGAACAACGCCGACCCCACCAGGCGGCGGAGTCGCGCTATGCTGCCCCAATGTTCGAGCATTTCGTCCAGGCGCAGGACCCGGTCTACGGGCAGGTCGTCGCGGAGCTGGCCGCCGGGCGTAAAGAGAGCCACTGGATGTGGTTCGTCTTCCCCCAGCTCGCCGGCCTCGGCCATTCCTCCATGGCCCGCCGCTTCGCCCTGACCGGTCTGGCGGAGGCGCAGGCCTATCTGGCGCACGGCGTGCTGGGCCCGCGCCTCACGGACTGCACCACCCTCGTCCTGCGCCATAACGACAGGACCGCGCATGACATCTTCGGATCGCCGGACGATCTGAAATTCCGCTCATCCATGACGCTGTTCGCCCGCGCGGCGGCGCAAACGAAAAGCGCGGCCCCGTTCGGGGCCGCGCTGGACGCATTCTATCGCGGCGCCGAAGACGCCCGCACGCTGGACCTGCTCGGCCTCGCCTGAACGAGGCCCGAAGCCGGCCCGGCTGGGTCAATACATGTGCTGCCCGCCATTGATGGACAGGGTGGAGCCGGTGACGAACCCCGCGTCCTCCGCCACCAGGAAGGCGACCCCGCGCGCGATTTCCTCGGCATGGCCCAGACGCCCGACCGGGATGCGCGCCACGATCTTCTCCAGAACGTTGGCCGGCACGGCGGCCACCATGTCGGTGTCGATATAGCCGGGCGCGATCGCGTTCACCGTGATGCCCTTGGACGCGCCTTCCTGCGCCAGCGCCTTGGTGAAGCCGTGGATGCCGGACTTGGCGGCGGCGTAGTTCACTTGGCCGTACTGGCCCGCCTGGCCGTTGATGGAGCCGATATTGACGATGCGGCCATAGCCGCGCTCCAGCATCGTGTTCCAGACCGCCTTGGACATGTTGAAACAGCCGCCCAGATTGACGTCCAGCACCTTCTGCCAGCCGTCATGGTCCATCTTGCGCATCGTGGCGTCGCGCGTGATCCCCGCGTTGTTCACCACCACGTCGACCGGCCCCAGATCCGCGGCGACCTGTTTGCAGCCCGCCACGCAGGCGTCGAAATCGCTGACATCCCATTTATAGGAGGGGATGCCCGTCTCCTTGGTGAATTCCGCGGCCTTCGCCTCGTCGCCCCCGTAATTGGCGGCGACGGCGAAGCCGTCTTCCTTCAGGCGTGTGCAGATTGCGGCCCCGATACCCCGGGTTCCGCCGGTAACAATGGCGACGCGGCCCATGCGTTTCTCCCAAATTCGCTTAACGCCCACTAATACAAGGCCCTCCGCACTGTTCAATCGTGCGATTGCGAACGGGAAAACCTTGCGTGCAGCGCAACAATAGTCCTATCTCCCCATGTTGCAGTGCACAGGGGGCGCGTCTTGGCGAAACGATCCGGGGAAGGTGACAACGGCGAAGGCGTCATCATCAAGAAGTACGCAAATCGCCGTCTGTACAACACATCCACCAGCGCCTACGTGACGCTGGAAGACCTCAGCCAGATGGTTCACGAGGGCGTGGACTTCGTGGTGAAGGACGCCAAAACGGGTGAAGACATTACCCGGACCGTGCTCGGCCAGATCATTTTCGAGCAGGAAAGCCACGGCGAAAACCTGCTGCCGGTGCAGTTCCTGCGACAATTGATCCGCTTTTACGGCGACTCGATGAAGACCTTCCTGCCCTCCTATCTGGAAATGTCGATCGAGAGCTTCGCCCGCCAGCAGGAAGCGATGCAGAAACAGTTCACCGGCGCGATGGGCGGGGCCAACGCCTATTCGGTGTTCGAGGAAATGACGCGGCAGAACATGTCGATCTTTCAGGACGCCATGCGCATGTTCCTGCCCGCCGCGGGCCGTCCCTCCGAAGCCGCGACGACCGATACGCCCGGCGAAGGGACCGATATCGACGCCCTGCGCCAGGAAATGGAGGCGATGCGCGCCCGTCTGGACCGTCTGTCCGGCGGCGGCTCCTCCGGCGGATCGGGCGGCTCCGGCTCCGGAACCTAGGCTTTCCGGCCGTCCCGGAACGGGACAACCGGCAATCCATGGCGGAAACCGGCGGCGGACTCGCCGCCGGCGAATCCACATAACCCCTTGAATTTAAAAATCTTGACCCGGCGGCGTTAACCCCGCGCGGGGTCCGATCCTTGCAGCGCGCGGCCCATGTCGCGGATCGCGCCCATATCGCCGTCCTTCGCCCTGGTCCCCCGGCCGGGCGCCACGGACGATGCGCGCGCCGACGCCGCCCCGGCGGCGTCTGAGGCGCCAGCGCCGCGCGCCGCGCATGTCCCCACCGTCTGGACGCTGGGACGCGAAACCGCCGCCGCCGCCCTGTCGGCCCAGATGATGGGCCGCACCCAGGCCCTGCGCCGCGGCCTGAAGGCCGATCCCGTGGAGCGCGCCCGCTATGTCCGCGCCTATGCGGCGGACATGGGCGTCCCCGCCGGCCTGCTGTTCCGCGCGAGCGTCTGATGGCCCGCGCCGTCGCAGTCCTGCTCAGCGCCGAATTCCTCGCCGCCTTCCTGGTTTTCTATTTTCTGGGCTAAGCGCCGGCTGTTCAGCCGACGGAGAAATCCCGCCGCGCCGTCATCACCGAGATGACGAAGCCCGCGATCACGTCCAGCAGCGTCATCAGCGTGATGGAGAAGAAGACCGAGGTCGCAAACGGCGCGAACAGCAGGAACTCCACCATGCAGATGATAAAGACGATGATCGACAGTGCGTGATTGATGATCGAGCCGCGCCCGGTGCCGGTCGACCGCACGATCTCGATGAACAGCAGGATCAGGCTGATCCAGACCAGAAGGTCGCCGACCGAGATGAACCATTCCGCCCCGGTGGACGGCATCGGGATGGTGAAGCCGCGCCCCAGCCCCTCGCCGACGGAATCCCCGCCGGACAGCGCCGAACCGCCCCAGGCCGCGACATTATAGACGATCACGGAGATCAGCAGCAGCGGGAAGGAGGCGAACCAGCCTTCCCGGCGCGTGGCGGAATCCTGAGTGGGCATCACAACCATAAGCCTATGTTAACCGCGCCCCGCCCCTGCGCCAAAGCATTTCGCCTGACACGGGTTCTCCAGACATTCCGCCCGGCGGGGCCATAGGCTAAACGGGCCGTGTGACAGGCCTTCCCCCCTCATTGCTGGGCGCGCGCGGCGCGCTTCTGGCCGCCGCGCTGGCGATCCTGGCCGGGGCGCTGGGCGCGTTCTCCATCCCGCCGCTTGACCGGGACGAGGGCCGCTACGTCCAGGCCTCGTCGCAGATGATGGAGACCGGGGATTTCGTCCGCATCCGCTTCATGGACGGGCCGCGCAACAAAAAGCCCGCCGGCATCCACTGGCTGCAGGCCGCCGCCGTCTCGGTCGTCTCCGACGTGCAGGACCGGCAAATCTGGGCCTTCCGCCTGCCCTCCATGCTGGGCGCGGGGCTCGCCGCCTTCGCCTGTTTCATGGCCGGGCGCGCGGTGCTGGGCGCCGCCCCGGCGCTGGCCGGGTCATGCCTGTTCGGGGTCTGCGTGCTGATGGGGGCGGAGGCCGGCATCGCCAAGACCGACGCCGCGCTCGTCGCCGCCTCCACCCTGATGATGGCCGCGCTCGCCCGATTGCGGTTTTCGGGCGCCGGGCGATGGACGGGGCTCGGCTTCTGGGTCGCGCTCGCCGCCGGGGTCCTGATCAAGGGCCCGATCGCCCCGCTTCTGGCCGGGCTCACCGTCGCCGCGCTGTTGGTGTGGGAGCGGCGGACATCCTGGGCGAGACCCCTTCTGTGGTGGCCCGGCCCGGTCCTGTTCGTCCTCTTGGTCGTGCCCTGGTTCGTCGCCGTCGAGCTGGCCGGCGAGGGATTCTTGCGGGAGGCCGTGGGCGTGGATTTCGCGCCCAAGCTGGTCGGCGCGGCGGAGGGGCATTCCGGCCCGCCCGGCTATCATCTGTTCGCTTTGCTGTTCCAGGCCTGGCCGGCGACGCTGTTCCTGATCCCGGGCGCGATGCTGGCCTGGCGCGCCGCGCGCAGCCCGCGCGCCGACGAATCCGCCGCGCCATACCGCTTCCTGCTGGCCTGGATACTCCCGTTTTGGCTCGTGCTGGAGCTGACCCCGACCAAGCTGTCGCATTACGGCCTGCCCGCCTATCCGGCGCTGGCCCTGCTGGCCGGGGCCGGCTTCGCGGCGCTGGCCGATGGCGCGCGCATGAAGCGGGCGGAGATCGCCTCGGCCGTGCTGTTCGGCCTCGGCGCGGCGCTGTGGGCGGCGCTGATGATCGTGGCGGCCTGGATGTTCGGCGACGGCTTCGCGCAGGGCGCTGCTGTCGTCTTCGCCGCCACCACAGCCGCGCTGGCCCTGTTCGCCGTAATGCGCCGCCGCGCTGCGTCCGGCCTCGCTTTGGCGGTGCTGGCGGCGCTGGTCTGGCACGCCGGCGGGCGCGGCCTTGTCGCGCCCCGGCTGGAGCCGCTGACCCTGTCCAGCCGCATCGCCGCTCTGGCCCCGCCGGAGGTCCGGCCCCTGGCCACGACCGATTACCGCGAGCCCAGCCTGGTCTTCCTGGTCGGCGGCCGGATCGGATTTCTGGCGCCGGAGGAGATGGCGGACGCCGCCCGCGCCGGAGACTTCGGCGCCTACGCCGTGCCGCGCGCGCTGGCGCCGGAGGTGATTGCGGCGATACAGGACAGCGGCTGCGCCCCGCGCACCCTCGGCGAGGTGTCCGGGATCAACTATTCCAACGGCGACGCGGTCGACCTCATCGTGGTCGCGCCGGTGGGAAGCTGCTCCCAGTCCTCTTCCTGAATCTTGCCGATATCGAAGCGGTTCTTCAGGCCGTACAGCGCCGCGCGCAGGATGATCGCGGCGAACACCAGCGGCGCCACCAGAACCGCCTGCAGCTTGCCCAGCGGGCCGCCGGAGAATTTCCAGAAATAGCGGACGAAGCCTTTGGCCTTCGCCCATTCCACCCGCATCATCGAGGCGTTGGACGTCGATCCGTGGTGCATCACCCGCGCGCCCGGATGGAACACGACCTGCCCGCCCGCATCGTTCGCCCGGCGGCAGATATCGATGTCCTCGACGTGCAGGAAATAGGATTCGTCGAACCCGCCCTGCGCCGCGTAATCGTCCGCCCGCATCATCAGCGCCGCGCCGGACACGACCGGCGTCGGCGCGGGCCCGTCCGGAACCGGCTCGCCCTCGCGGTGGATATTGCGGAACGCCTCGCCCGGCAGGCCCAGATTGTGCAGCCCGGCGAAGCTGACGATGGCCGACAGCGGGGTCAGCTTGCCACGCCGCGCGCCGCGCTGCTCGCTGCCGTCCGGATTGATCAGGCGCGCCCCGACGATCCAGGGCCGGGCCGCGGCCTCCCCGGCCTCCGCCATCGCCGCCGCCGCGCCGGGCGACAGCGCCGTGTCCGGGTTCAGGAACAGCAGATGATCGCCGCTGGCGGCCCGTGCGCCGAGATTGCAGCCGCGCGCAAAGCCGACATTGCCCTGCCCCTCCACCAGTTTCAGGCAGGGCCAGGACGCGGCCAGCGTGCGCAGGCGCCGCGCCATGGCCGGAGGATTGCCGTTATCGACCAGGACCAGCTCGTCCACGTCCGGCGCGGCCAGCGCCGCGGCGATGGCGTGGGCCAGCACCTGGCCGGTGTGCCAGGACACCATGACGACGCTGACGCTCATGCCTTCGCGCCCTCGCGCGGCCCGACCAGGAAACAGGCCGCGGCGGCCAGGATCGCGGTGCACCAGATCCATTCCTGCCAGAAGCCGTAGGACGTGGAGAGGACGAAGGCCGTGCCCACCGCCGTGGAGGCCGCCGCCGCCGCCCGCCGCCCGTGCAGGCGCGGCGAGGACGCGACCCGCCACGCGCCCAGAACCAGAATCGCGCAGGCCAGCGCCACGCCGGCAAAGCCCAGCTCCAGCCAGATCTGCATCGAGGCGGAATGGGTGTGCAGCGGCAGGCGCGGCAGCTCGTATCCCCGCATCATCACCGTGGCGTCGCCGAAATGCCGGGCCGAGTCGACGCCCCAGCCGAACAGCGGCTTCTGCGCGATCAGCTCAAGCGCATAGGACCAGGCCTCCCAGCGCCATTCCCAGGAAAACGGCATCTCGCCCCGGTTCGGCTCGATAAACGGCCCGGCCAGCAGCACGCCCAGCGGGAACAGGACCAGCCAGGCGCTGAACGCCAGGCCGAACGACATCACCGCCGGCCCCGGCCGCCGGTGCCCGAACCAGAAGGCGGAGCCCGCAACGATCAGGGCCAGGATATTGGCGTCCGCCTCGAACCCGATGGCGGCGGCCATCGCCCCGCCCAGGATCGCCCAGGCCGCCCATTTCCAGCGCCCGCCCATATCCAGCGCCATCGCCGCTGCGGCCGGCGCCAGGATGATCGTCGCCGCCCCGCCCCGGCCCAGCATGGACAGGACGCGCGCGTCATAGCGCTCCAGATCCTTGACCAGCGCGGTCACCACGCCGCCGCTGAACGCCTCCACGGTCAGGCCCACCGCCAGCGCGGTGGTCATCACCACGAAGCCCAGCCGCGGCCAGGTCCGCAGATCGTCCGGCAGATGCGCTGCGGCCAGGATCAGCCCGCACCCCAGCACCGCCTCCGCCCAGGCGACCAGGATCTGGCGCGGCTCGGCCGGCGACCACAGCAGGGTCAGCGTCGCCCAGGCCAGGAAGGCGGCGGCCGCGATCAGGCCCGGCGACGGCGGCGCCAGACGGCCCCACAGCGCCGGGCGCGGAAAGGCGATCAGCGCGGCCAGCGACACCAAGGCCGCCATGCCGATGGCGCCGGCATAGACCACCGGCGCGGCCAGGATGAACGCGAAACTCAGCCCGATTGCGGCCCGCCGTCCGGCGAGCGGGGCTTGGGCGGGCGGGATCATGTCAGCCGGCGGTCTCGCGCGCCGCGCGGGCAAGGTCGGGGGCCAGCGCCTCCGCGCCCAGCGCCGCTGCGGCGTCGTCCAGCGCCACGATCTCCTGCTTGTTGCCGCCCTCGCCGAAGCGGCGCAGGGCCAGCGTGCGCTCCTCCGCCTCGCGCTTTCCGACCACCGCGATCAGCGGGACCTTGGCGGCGCTGTGCTCGCGCACCTTGTAATTGATCTTCTCGTTGCGCAGGTCCGCCTCGGCGCGCAGGCCCGCCGCGCGCAGCACGGCGGCCGCCTCCTCCGCATACGCCGCCGCGTCGTCGGTGATCGTGGCGACCACGACCTGCACCGGCGCCAGCCACAGCGGGAAGGCGCCCGCATAGTTTTCGACCAGCAGGCCGATAAAGCGTTCGAACGTGCCGAACACCGCGCGGTGCAGCATGACGGGGCGGTGCTTCTGCCCGTCCTCGCCGACATAGGCCGCGTCCAGCCGCTCGGGCAGCACGTAATCCAGCTGCAGCGTGCCGACCTGCCAGGTCCGTCCGATCGCGTCGGTCAGGTGGAATTCCAGCTTCGGGCCATAGAACGCGCCCTCGCCCTCGGCGTATTCGAACTCCAGCCCCGCGGCGGTCAGCGCCTCGGCCAGGCTCGCCTCGGCCCGGTCCCAGGTCGCGTCGTCCCCGGCCCGCATCTCCGGGCGCGTGGCCAAATAATAGCGAATGTCGGTCAGGCCGAAATCGTCATAGACGGTCTTGAACATCTCCAGGAACAGACGGGTCTCGTCCACGACCTGATCGTCGCGGCAGAAGATGTGCGCGTCGTCCTGGGTCATCTGGCGCACGCGCAGCAGGCCGTGCAGCGCGCCATGCGCCTCGTTGCGGTGGCAGCAGCCGAACTCCGCCATCCGGATCGGCAGGTCGCGATAGGATTTCACGCCCTGTTTGAAGATCTGGATGTGCGCCGGACAGTTCATCGGCTTCAGCGCCATCAGGTCCGACTCCCCGGTCAGGACCGGCCCCTCCTCCTCGGTGGAGGGGATTTCGTCGGGCACCACGAACATGTTCTCGCGGAATTTCGACCAGTGGCCGGACTGCTCCCAGAATTTGGAGTCCAGCAGCTGCGGCGTCTTCACCTCGACATAGCCGAACGCGTCCTGCTGGCGGCGGATATAGCCCTCCAGCGCCCGCCACACGAGAAAACCCTTCGGGTGCCAGAAGACCGACCCCTGCGCCTCGGGCTGCAGATGGAACAGCTCCAGCTCCCGGCCCAGCCGGCGGTGGTCGCGCTTCTCGGCTTCCTCGACCCGCTGCAGATAGGCCTTCAGATCCTTCTCGTCGGCCCAGGCGGTTCCATAGATCCGCTGCAGCATCGGGTTCCGGGGATCGCCACGCCAATAGGCCCCGGCCAGCTTGGTCAGCTTGAACGCCTTGGGCAGTTTGCCGGTGGAGGGCAGATGCGGCCCCCGGCACAGATCCAGCCAGTCGCCCTGGCGGTAGACGGTGATCGTCTCGCTTTCGGGCAGGCCCTCGATCAGCTCGGCCTTGTAATGCTCGCCGACCGATTTGAAGTGGGCGATGGCGGCGTCCCGCTCCCACACCTCGCGCACCAGCGGATCGTCGCGGTCGACGATCTCGGCCATGCGCTTTTCGATCTTTTCGAAATCCTCGGTGGAGAACGGCTCGTCCCGGGCGAAATCGTAATAGAAGCCGTCCTCGATGGTCGGGCCGATCGTCACCTGGGTGCCGGGGAACAGCTCCTGCACCGCCTGCGCCAGAACATGCGCGGCGTCATGGCGCAGCAGGTCCAGGCCTTCCGGGTCCTTGGCGGTGATGATGCGGATCGCCCCGCCGGTCTCGATCGGCCGGGTCAGGTCACGCAGCTCGCCGTCCAGCTCCACCGCCAGCGCCTTCTTGGCCAGCGATTTGGAGATCGACTCGGCGATGTCCAGGCCCGTCACGCCGTCGGGAAAACTGCGTGCGGCCCCGTCCGGAAACCGGATCTCAGGCATGACGCGCGCCCCCTGCGTCCCCTGGGTCTCTCGCGTTTCTCGCGTCTCCCGCCGCCGGCGGGACCGGGTCGTATCCATGTGTGCCGCCCGGGCGGCAGCGCAGCAGCCGGCCGGCGCCCATGGCGCCGCCGCGCATCCAGCCATGGCGGCGCACCGCCTCCACCGCGTATTCGCTGCAGGTCGGGCTATGGCGGCAGCGCGCGCCCAGCGCCGTGAACACCGGCGATGCGGTCAGCTTGTAAGTCTTGAGAAGCGCCAGAAGGGCGCGATCCCGCACGGACATGATGGGGTTCCCTGATTCCCGGACGCTTTTAGCGGGGCCGGGACCCCGCTCCAACCGCCTGCCTTCACTGTCCGTTCTGAACCCCCCGGCGGCGAAAATCCATGGCCGATTCAGGGGATAGGCGGGAAAGACCCGCCGTTTCAGCCGGCCGCGCGCCGCGCCGCCTCCGCCGCCGCCTCGAACGCCAGCAGGGTGGAGGCGTGGCGCTGGGGATAGTTTCGCACCTCGGCCAGCGCCGAAAGTCCGGCGAACCGGCCCTCCGGTGCCGGCCCCCCCTCTTTCAGCATGGCTTTCAGGGCGTCGCGCCCGGCTTCCAGCTCGTCCGCGCTCGCCCCGACGATATTGGCCATCAGCACCGCCGCGGACGCCTGGCCCAGCGCGCAGGCCTGCAGCCGCACCGCGGCGTCGGCCACGACCGCCTCCCCGTCCGGCCCCGGCGCCATGTCCAGGTCCAGCTCCAGCCAGGAGCCGCAGAGCTTGGACACCTTGCGCGATGTCGCGTCCGGGGCGTCCAGCGCGCCTAGCCGCGGAATCCCGGCCGCGAGGGTCAGCAGGTCGATACTGTAGAGATCGTCGCTCATCGCCTTTGCATATAAGGGCTTGCGCGGCCCGCCGCCACGCCCGGGGCCGCTATCGTTAACGCCCGGGTAAGAGCTGTGGACAAATTGCCAAACGACTCGAAACGCGGACTTAGAGGCCGGGCGCTACAAGCGCCGGTGGCGGGGGTGCAGCAAACTAACCGAGCTCCCGCCGACCCCCACGGCTGGCGCGCCTTCCCCCAAGAATGCGCCATGGCGATGATCTTCTCCCCGTCGCCAGCCGCAGGCCAGGAGGGCCCGCAATCCCCTCTTGGCCTGCGGCAGCTGACGGCCGCGGGTCTCAGCCCTCTCACAGACAGAAATCAGGCGCGCTTCCAGCTCGTGCCGCCGGGCCCGTCCTCCAGGATCACCCCCTTGTCCGCCAGATCGTCGCGGATCCGGTCGGCCTCCGCGAAATCCTTCGCCGCGCGCGCGTCCTTGCGCTTCTGGATCAGGGCTTCGATCTCCTCGGCCGCCGGCCCGTCGCCGTCGCCGCCGGTGAACCAGGCCTCCGCATCGCGCTGCAGCAGGCCGAGCGCCGCGCCGGCGTCCAGCAGGCGCGCCTTGGCCGCCGCCATCTCGTCTCCGGACGCGGTGTTGGCCGCCCCGACCAACGCCGCGAACTCGGCGAAGGCCTGCGGCGTGTTCAGATCGTCCTCCAGCGCCGCGATCACGCCGTCCGCCGTCACGCCCCCGGCCGGCGTCACGTCCTTCAGCCGGCGCAGCGCCGTATAGGCGCGGTCGAGCGCGGTCCTGGACTGCTCCAGCAGCGCGTCGGTCCAGTCCAGCGGCTGGCGGTAATGGGCGCTCAGCAGCGCCCAGCGCAGCACCTCGCCGTCCCAATGCTCCAGCAGCTCGTGAACCAGTTTCACATTGCCGAGGCTCTTGGACATCTTCTCGGCGTCCATCGACAGGAAGCCGTTATGCAGCCAGACCCGCGCCAGCGGCGCGCCGCCATGGGCGCAGCAGCTCTGCGCGATCTCGTTCTCGTGGTGCGGGAAGATCAGATCCTGCCCGCCGGCGTGGATGTCGATCGTCTCGCCCAGCACCGTCTCGATCATGGCGGAGCATTCCAGATGCCATCCGGGCCGCCCCTGCCCCCACGGGCTGTCCCAGGCCGGCTCGCCGGGCTTGGCCGGCTTCCACAGCACGAAATCGGCCGGGTCTTTCTTGTAGGGCGCGACTTCGACGCGGGCGCCGGCGATCATGTCGTCGCGGTTGCGCCGCGACAGGCCGCCATAGCCGTCGAACGCGGTCACGGAGAACAGGACATGCCCCTCCGCCGCATAGGCGTGGCCGGATTCGATCAGGCGGCCGATCAGCGCCACCATGTCCGGGATATGCGCGGTGGCCAGCGGCTCGTGCGTCACCGGCAGCACGTTCAGCGCCGCGGTGTCGTCGCGATAGATCTGCGCGAACCGCTCGGTGATCGCGCGCCAGTCCTCGCCGGTCTCCTTCGACGCGGCGATGATCTTGTCGTCGATATCGGTCAGGTTGCGCGCATAGACCACGGCCCCTTCGCCATAGGTCCGGCGCAGCAGGCGGAACAGCACGTCGAACGCCACCGCCGGGCGCGCATTGCCGATATGGGCGTAGGAATAGACCGTCGGCCCGCACGCATACATCGTCACCCGTTTCGGGTCGGCGGGCGTGAACTCGCGCTTTTCGCGCGCCATCGTATCGGTGAAGCGAAGCGGCATTCCGCCCTCATAGTGCGGACCGGTTACCGGATAAACACCGCGCAGCCCGGGCGTATGGAATTATGACGCCAAAGCGACTATCTAGCGCGTGACAGTCCGAAAACGCCGCCCCGCAGACGCGGACGCGGCGCGTTCGATCCGGAAACCGGCACTTTCCCGGCCCCAAACCAGCGCAGGCTGGGGAAATCGGCCGGGCCCGACAACGAAAGGATCATCCCCTAATGGATGCAATCGCCTCGCTCTCCCGTGGAGCGGCCAACGCCGCTTCGGACCGCCCCTCGCGCGAGGAGGCCGAAGCCGCCGTGCGCACGCTGATCGCCTGGGCCGGGGACGACCCGGACCGCGAAGGCCTGCTCGACACGCCCAAGCGCGTGGTGAAGGCCTATGAGGAATGGTTCTCCGGCTATCGCGCCGACCCGGAAGCGGAGCTGAGCCGCACCTTCGAGGACGTGCACGGCTATGACGATCTGGTCATGCTGCGCGGCATCGAGGTGGAGTCGCACTGCGAGCACCATATCGCGCCCTTTATCGGCAAGGCCTATGTCGCCTATCTGCCCAGCGAGCGCGTCGTCGGCATCTCCAAGATCGCCCGCGTGGTGGAAATCTTCGCCAAGCGCCTGCAGACGCAGGAAACGATGACCAGCCAGATCGCCGACTGCATCACCCGGACGCTGAAACCGCGCGGCGTGGCGGTCTATATCGACGCCAAGCACGAATGCATGACCACGCGCGGCGTGCATCACCCCGAAGTTTCGACGATCACCACAAAATTCTGCGGGGCCTTCCGCGACGACCCGGAACTGCGCGAGCGCTTCCTGCTGCTGGCCCGCCAGGCTTAGGCGTGACGGCGCTGCCGAAACTGGCGGCGCCGGCCCGCCGGGCGCTCGCGGCGGCGGATATCTCCACACTGGAAGACCTCGCCCAGCGCAGCGAGGCGGACACCGCCGCCCTGCACGGAATGGGTCCGAACGCGATGGCGACGCTGCGCGCGGCGATGACCCGCGCCGGCCTTGCCTTCGCGAAGCTCTAGGCCCGGTGGCTTAAGCGGTCGCTCGGCCGAACGCCCCGCCGCTGCGCCGCGCCCGCATCCAGGCGCGCAGACGGCGCGCGCCCCAGCGTGCGGGCAACAGCCGTCCGTCCAGCGTCACCCGCAGCCAGACCGCCGCGAGGCAGATCGAAGCCTCCAGCCCCATCGTCCAGTGCGTCAGGAAATTCCACGGCCAGGGCCGGTGCACCGTCGTCGGATCGCTCAGCTTGAAGCCCACCATGGTGAACGGCGCGCCCCAGTGGATGTACCAGGTCATGGTGTCGAGGCAGAAATGCAGGATGACGCCCGCCAGGAAGATCAGGCTGGCGGTCGTCGCCCGCGGCCCCCTGGCGCGCGCCCAGATCAGCAGGGGGATGGCCAGCGCCGCCCAGAACAGCGGCCAGTGCAGCGGCGACCAGTAGTGGTGATCCGCCACCGGCGGACCGAACAGGGCGAAATACGGGACGTCGAAATCCGGCGCATAAGCGCCCAGAACCGCTGGCCATAGCGGGACGCCGGGCAGCTTCCGCCCCGCGATCCGACCCAGCAAATAGCCCGAAGGGCCGTGTGCGAAAATCATCGAATGCCCCCGTTAGCGACCTTTGTTTGGTGCGCCTGCTAAGAGGGTTCGGCGTCGCGGCGATGACGCAGGGGCGAAGCTTTCGTGACCCGCCCGTTAACCATAACGCAACGGGTCGGGCGCGCTCCGGCGCCTGACGGACGCACGCGTTGCGCTTTCCAAAGCCGCGCGCCGCACTAGAACGGCGCCATGAGCGGCGAACCCGACATTCGCGAAATCACCCCGGAGGAAGACCAGGACGGCGAGCGCCTGGACCGCTTCCTGTCCGAGGCGTGGGAGGATCTGTCCCGCTCCCGCGTGAAGGCGCTGGTGGAGGACGGGGCCCTGATGGCGGACGGAGCCGCCCTGACCGACCCGTCGGCCAAGGTCCGCGCGGGCGTGGTCTATGCGCTTTCGGTCCCCGCCCCGCGCGCCGCCGAGCCGAAGCCGGAGGACATCCCGCTCAATATCCTGTTCGAGGATTCCGACCTGATCGTGATCGACAAGCCGGCGGGCCTGACCGTCCACCCGGCGCCGGGCGCCTGGTCGGGCACGCTGG